>ENA-UEPG01000365-UEPG01000365.1-human-gut-metagenome-genome-assembly--contig:-NODE-365-length-47662-cov-9.906777_pt1 | contig 47662 bp, 39 predicted proteins | sample MGYA00242893_ERZ507902 | MGnify/ENA primary metagenome ERZ507902 (study PRJEB26167, sample SAMN06115491) | human gut metagenome | host: Homo sapiens | place: China:Gansu | collected 2015-04-23 | study...
AGGACAAGGTGCGGTGGGTATTGAATGCCGCCTTGATGATTCACGCACTCGCGAGCTGCTTGCCGCGCTGAATCACCACGAAACTGCACTGCGCGTTACCGCAGAACGCGCCATGAATACCCGTCTCGAAGGCGGATGTCAGGTGCCAATTGGTAGCTACGCCGAGCTTATTGATGGCGAAATCTGGCTGCGTGCGCTGGTCGGCGCGCCGGACGGTTCGCAGATTATTCGCGGTGAACGCCGCGGTGCGCCGCAAGATGCCGAACAAATGGGGATTTCGCTGGCAGAAGAGCTACTGAATAACGGCGCGCGCGAGATCCTCGCTGAAGTCTATAACGGAGACGCCCCGGCATGAGTATCCTTGTCACCCGCCCGTCTCCCGCTGGAGAAGAGTTAGTGAGCCGTCTGCGCACACTGGGGCAGGTGGCCTGGCATTTTCCGCTGATTGAGTTTTCTCCGGGTCAACAATTACCGCAACTTGCTGATCAACTGGCAGCGCTGGGGGAGAGCGATCTGTTGTTTGCCCTCTCGCAACACGCGGTTGCTTTTGCCCAATCACAGCTGCATCAGCAAGATCGTAAATGGCCCCGACTACCTGATTATTTCGCCATTGGACGCACCACCGCACTGGCGCTACATACTGTAAGCGGACAGAAGATTCTCTACCCGCAGGATCGGGAAATCAGCGAAGTCTTGCTACAATTACCTGAATTACAAAATATTGCGGGCAAACGTGCGCTGATATTACGTGGCAATGGTGGTCGTGAGCTAATTGGGGATACCCTGACGGCGCGCGGTGCTGAGGTCACTTTTTGTGAATGTTATCAACGATGCGCAATCCATTACGATGGTGCAGAAGAAGCGATGCGCTGGCAATCCCGCGAGGTGACGACGGTCGTTGTTACCAGCGGTGAAATGTTGCAGCAACTCTGGTCGCTGATCCCACAATGGTATCGTGAGCACTGGTTACTACACTGTCGACTATTGGTCGTCAGTGAGCGTTTGGCGAAACTCGCCCGGGAACTGGGCTGGCAAGACATTAAGGTCGCCGATAACGCTGACAACGATGCGCTTTTACGGGCATTACAATAACTCTCATAACAGGAAGCCATAATGACGGAACAAGAAAAAACCTCCGCCGTGGTTGAAGAGACCAGGGAGGCCGTGGACACCACGTCACAACCTGTCGCAACAGAAAAAAAGAGTAAGAACAATACCGCATTGATTCTCAGCGCGGTGGCTATCGCTATTGCTCTGGCGGCGGGCGTCGGTTTGTATGGCTGGGGTAAACAACAGGCCGTCAATCAGACCGCCACCAGCGATGCCCTGGCTAACCAACTGACGGCATTGCAAAAAGCCCAGGAGAGCCAAAAAGCCGAGCTGGAAGGCATTATTAAGCAACAAGCTGCACAGCTTAAGCAGGCGAATCGTCAGCAAGAAACGCTGGCAAAACAGTTGGATGAGGTCCAACAAAAGGTCGCCACCATTTCCGGCAGCGATGCTAAAACCTGGCTGCTGGCTCAGGCCGATTTTCTGGTGAAACTCGCCGGACGGAAGCTGTGGAGCGATCAGGACGTCACGACCGCTGCAGCGTTGCTGAAAAGTGCAGACGCCAGCCTGGCGGATATGAATGACCCGAGTCTGATTACCGTTCGTCGGGCAATTACCGATGATATCGCCAGCCTTTCTGCAGTATCGCAGGTGGATTATGACGGCATCATCCTTAAGCTTAATCAGCTTTCAAATCAGGTAGATAACCTGCGTCTGGCCGATAATGACAGCGATGGTTCGCCGATGGATTCAGACGGTGAAGAGCTTTCCAGTTCCATCAGCGAATGGCGTATCAATCTGCAAAAAAGCTGGCAGAACTTTATGGACAACTTCATTACGATTCGCCGTCGTGATGACACCGCCGTACCGCTGTTAGCGCCAAATCAGGATATCTATCTGCGCGAAAATATTCGCTCTCGCCTGCTGGTCGCAGCACAAGCTGTACCGCGTCACCAGCAAGAGACTTATCGCCAGGCGCTGGAGAACGTCTCCACCTGGGTACGTGCTTACTACGATACTGATGATGCCACCACCAAAGCGTTCCTCGACGAGGTGGACCAGTTAAGCCAGCAAAATATCTCGATGGATCTTCCGGAAACCCTGCAAAGCCAGGCGATGCTGGAAAAACTGATGCAGACTCGCGTGCGTAACCTGCTGGCACAACCGGCAGCAGGGACAACGGAAGCTAAACCTGCACCTGCACCTGCACCTGCACCTGCACCTGCACCTGCACCGCAAGCTGATACTCCGGCAGCCGCGCCGCAAGGAGAATAACCATGCTAAAAGTGTTATTACTCTTTGTGTTGCTGATTGCGGGGATAGTGGTTGGCCCGATGATTGCCGGTCATCAGGGTTATGTGCTGATCCAGACCGACAACTACAATATCGAAACCAGCGTCACGGGCCTGGCGATCATATTGATTCTGGCGATGGTAGTGCTGTTTGCCATTGAGTGGCTACTGCGGCGGATCTTCCGCACAGGCGCACACACCCGTGGGTGGTTTGTCGGACGTAAGCGTCGCCGTGCCCGTAAGCAGACCGAGCAGGCGCTGCTGAAACTAGCGGAAGGCGATTATCAGCAAGTTGAAAAGCTGATGGCGAAAAATGCCGATCACGCTGAACAACCGGTGGTGAACTATCTACTGGCTGCCGAAGCCGCGCAACAACGTGGTGATGAAGCGCGCGCCAACCAACATCTGGAACGCGCAGCGGAGCTGGCCGGCAATGACACCATTCCGGTAGAAATCACCCGTGTACGTCTTCAACTGGCCCGTAATGAAAACCATGCTGCACGCCACGGCGTGGATAAGCTGCTGGAAGTTACGCCACGCCATCCGGAAGTATTACGTCTGGCGGAACAGGCGTATATCCGCACAGGTGCATGGAGTTCGCTGCTGGATATCATCCCATCAATGGCGAAAGCCCATGTTGGTGATGAAGAACATCGTGCAATGCTGGAACAACAGGCATGGATTGGCCTGATGGATCAGGCGCGTGCCGATAACGGTAGTGAAGGTTTGCGTAACTGGTGGAAAAACCAAAGCCGGAAAACGCGTCATCAGGTAGCGTTGCAGGTGGCAATGGCGGAACATCTTATTGAATGTGACGATCATGATACTGCCCAGCAAATTATCATCGATGGCCTGAAACGCCAGTACGACGATCGCCTACTGCTGCCGATTCCTCGACTGAAAACCAACAATCCGGAACAGCTGGAAAAAGTGCTGCGCCAGCAGATCAAAAACGTCGGCGATCGCCCGCTGTTGTGGAGCACACTGGGCCAGTCACTGATGAAGCACGGAGAATGGCAGGAAGCATCGCTCGCCTTCCGCGCAGCGCTGAAACAACGTCCGGACGCCTACGATTACGCATGGCTTGCCGACGCGCTGGACAGACTGCACAAGCCGGAAGAAGCTGCAGCGATGCGTCACGACGGTTTGATGTTAACGTTGCAGAACAACCCACCACAGTAGTTCCTTCTCACCCGGGGGCAAGCACCTCCGGGGCCTTCCTGACACATAAAAAAACGCCTGCTCTTATTACGGAGCAGGCGTTAAAACAGGTCTGTATGACAACAAGTGGGTGCTTCACTCAACGTTGTGTCCATGGTGTCTGATGAGGCATAAGCGACATCTGTCAGTGGACGATAAGCACCGTAAACGGCTCTGCGTCATTCCGGAGTTTATGAGGCACTAAGGCGAACATAAGAGATGGAATGAGCATCTACTCGTTTATTATGCCACAGAGAATCGGGAAATAACATCCCTTAACACTTGTTATGAGATAATTCTGTAATCCTCTTTGCTTCCTGAGTAATAACTTCCTGAGTGAATATTTAACCTGAGCTTGATCCTACACATACTTATTATGAATGATAAAATTCATTCAATTAATAACACATATATTAATTGCCGTTAAAACTAAAAACAGCATCAATAATCAACGCGATATAACATCACCGCCTTACATATCAACTGCGCCAGAGGTAGGATTGAAAACGCTCTCCTGATTTTCCAATTCATTTTCTGGATAAATAAATAATTTATTTTTGTCACTATTATTTATGTAATCATCCTGTCAGGGAGAGGGATCTCAATTATCAATGCTTAATTACGTCATCATTTTGATGACATGAAACCGGAGCATTTTGCATGGAAATTTCGTTTTCACCCAAACGTCTTGTTGTTGCTGTCGCCGCCGCTCTTCCTCTCATGGCCAGCGCAGCAGATACCCCGTCAACTGCCACCGCACGCAAAGGCTTTGCCGGATACGATCACCCAAACCAGTATCTGGTTAAACCGGCGACCACTATTGCCGACAACATGATGCCAGTAATGCAGCATCCGGCGCAGGATAAAGAAACCCAGCAGAAGCTGGCAGAACTTGAGAAAAAAACCGGTAAGAAGCCCAATGTGGTTATCTTCCTGCTGGACGATGTGGGCTGGATGGACGTCGGTTTTAACGGTGGCGGCGTGGCGGTGGGTAACCCTACACCAGATATCGATGCAGTTGCCAGCCAGGGGCTGATTTTAACGTCGGCGTATTCTCAACCAAGCTCTTCCCCAACCCGCGCCACCATTCTCACCGGACAATACTCCATCCACCACGGCATTCTGATGCCGCCAATGTACGGGCAACCGGGAGGTCTGCAAGGGTTAACCACCCTGCCGCAATTGCTGCACGACCAAGGTTACGTCACCCAGGCTATCGGGAAATGGCATATGGGGGAAAACAAAGAGTCGCAGCCGCAGAACGTTGGCTTTGATGATTTCCGCGGCTTTAACTCGGTATCCGATATGTATACCGAATGGCGTGATGTTCACGTCAACCCGGAAGTCGCCCTGAGCCCGGATCGTTCTGAATACATCCAAAAACTGCCGTTCAGCAAAGATGACGTTCATGCCGTGCGCGGCGGTGAACAGGAAGCCATTGCCGACATTACGCCGAAATATATGGAAGATCTGGATCAACGCTGGATGGAATATGGCGTTAAGTTCCTCGACAAGATGGCGAAGAGCGATAAGCCTTTCTTCCTCTATTACGGCACTCGCGGCTGTCACTTCGATAACTACCCGAACGCTAAATATGCGGGTAGCTCTCCGGCACGCACCTCGTATGGCGACTGCATGGTGGAGATGAACGATGTGTTCGCTAATCTGTATAAAACACTGGAGAAAAACGGTCAGCTTGATAACACGCTGATCGTCTTTACCTCCGATAACGGACCGGAAGCCGAAGTACCGCCGCACGGACGCACCCCGTTCCGTGGTGCGAAAGGTTCGACCTGGGAAGGCGGCGTTCGCGTACCGACTTTCGTTTACTGGAAAGGGATGATCCAACCGCGTAAATCTGACGGTATTGTCGATCTGGCAGATCTCTTCCCTACCGCGCTGGATCTGGCAGGGCATCCTGGAGCGAAAGTGGCGAATTTAGTGCCGAAAACCACCTTTATCGATGGTGTGGACCAGACATCCTTCTTCCTGGGAACAAATGGTCAGTCTAACCGTAAGGCCGAGCACTACTTCCTCAACGGTAAACTCGCTGCTGTGCGTATGGATGAGTTCAAGTATCACGTCCTGATTCAGCAACCTTACGCTTATACCCAGAGCGGATATCAGGGTGGATTCACCGGCACAGTAATGCAAACGGCGGGATCGTCGGTGTTTAACCTCTACACCGATCCGCAGGAAAGCGACTCCATCGGCGTGCGCCATATTCCGATGGGTGTACCGCTACAGACCGAAATGCACGCGTATATGGAGATCCTGAAAAAATATCCACCACGCGCGCAGATTAAATCTGACTAAGCCGGCGCTATCGCTGAGATCTGCCTTTGCCGGATGCGATGCTGACGCATCTTATCCAGCCTACAGAACGCTGCAATTTATTGAATTTGCACGATCATGTAGGCCGGATAAGGCGTTTACGCCGCATCCGGCAATCAACCGCAGGCGGCCACAAAATGGCCGCTTTTTTACTTACTCACCACCAGCAAATGCGCATGCATAATGTCGCTGGCCGGGCGGCCATGCGCCAGCAAATCAGACATTGCTTTAAGATACGGCGGCAGATGGCGAAAATAACGCTGATACCCGGCACATAAATAATTCAGCCCAGGCTTGCCGCTGGCATCGAGCATAAAGCGGTGTTTCGGGCAGCCTCCCCAGCACGCTTTTAACACGTTACAACTACGACACTGCGCCGGTAACTGCTTAAATTTATCTTCACCAAACACCTGCTGTTGCGGGGAATCGATCATTTCTGCAATTGTTTGCTGGTGCATATTCCCCAGCCGATATTGCGGATAAACATAGTGATCGCAGGCGTAAACGTCGCCATTGTGCTCAACAATCACCGAGCGCCCACAGGTTGGCTGATGATGGCAAACCGCACCCGGCGCACCGACAAAATTGGCAAACGCCCATTCGATATTCATCACGAAAATCTTGCCGACGTCGCGTTTGATCCAGTGGTCAAAAATCGCCACCAGAAATTCACCAAATTCATCGGGGCGCACAGACCATTCCGTTAGCTCACCCTGAATATCACCAGGCGCATGCAATTTCAGTCCTTCGCGGGCAGCCGTTTCATCAGCCAGGCGCTCGACCACCGGAATAAACTGGATGAACTCAGCGCCTGCATCACACAGAAAATCATAGACTTGCAAAGGTTGTAACGCACTGGTGCGATTAACGCAGACCAGCACGTTATAGTCGACATGATGTTTTTGCAGGAGCGTCAGGGCACGCATCACCAGCTTATGCGTGGGTCTGCCACCTTTAGTCACGCGATATTGATTGTGGATCTCAGGCGGGCCATCCAGCGATAAACCAACAAGAAAATGATGCTCCGCGAGAAACGCGCACCATTCGTCATCCAGCAGCACGCCGTTAGTCTGGAAGCTGTTACTTATCTTCCTGCCAGCACCATATTTCGCCTGTAGCGCTACGGCACGGCGGTAAAAATCCAGCCCGAGTAACGTTGGTTCGCCGCCCTGCCAGGTAAAAGCCACTTCGTTTTGCGGTTCGCTGGCAGCGATATAGTGACGGACATACGCTTCCAGCGTGTCATCGTCCATATGCGTGACTGGCTTTTCGCGGTAAAGGGATTGTTTTTCGAGATAAAAACAGTAGTCACAGTTCAGATTACAATCGGAACCACTCGGTTTCGCCATCACATGAAAAGCACGCGTTGGAACCTGTTGCAGCATGGTCGCTCCTTGCCTGAAGTCATCCTTCAATAAGTTAAGGGCGAAATCATACCGTGGGGCAATGAGTTATTACGGGCGTTTATTGCGAAGGGAGGGTGACGAAATGCACAGAAAACAAAAAACCCCGCCGAAGCGGGGTTCAAAATTGGTCGGCGAGAGAGGATTCGAACCTCCGACCCCTGCGTCCCGAACGCAGTGCTCTACCAGGCTGAGCTACACTCCGATTCTTGCGTCTCAAGCGATCTATCGATCTCTCTCAACTGTCAAGGAAAGCAATTCTATCAGAGAATTTTTAAATGCGCTAGTCGGTAAGCAATTTAATGCATCAATTCCTCGGGAAACTTCTTTTTTGGCGGCTTCAATGCACGCATCGATGGCACCGGAGGCAAGAATGACGCGGGTTACGTTTTCTAAGTCCGGATCATTGCTGCAGACTGCAGTACGAATAATCTTTGCGTCTTCTTCGGAACAATGTCTCAAAGCGTAGATAAGAGGCATCGTCATTTTTCCTTCGCGAAGGTCGGTGCCTAAATTCTTTCCGATATTGTCTTTAGAGCCTGTGTAGTCGAGGACATCATCAATAATTTGGAAGGCACGGCCAAGACAAAGAGCGTACTCAGCCATTTTGTCTTCTACTTCTTTAGAGGCGCCGGCAACGACGGAAGCCATGCGGGCTGCAGCTTCAAAAAGGACGCCGGTCTTTCTTTCAATGACATCAAAATAACGTGCTTCGTCCAAGGTTGTGTCATGGATGTTGAGAAGCTGAATCACTTCGCCTTCGGAAACTCGGTTTACGGCGCCGGCAACGATTTCGCAAATGCGTAAGTTCTGGGTACGAACCATTAACTGGAAGGCTCGAGAATACATAAAGTCGCCGGTTAAGATCGCTGCTGCATTTCCCCACTTAAACCCGGCAGTCGGCTTGCCGCGTCTTAAGTCGCTCTCGTCAACGACGTCGTCATGCAGAAGGCTGGCCGTATGCACATACTCAATCATCGTAGCTAAGAAGATGTGATTTTTTCCCTGGTAACCCAGAGCGCGGGCAATGAGCATTAAGACGATCGGACGCATCCGTTTGCCGCCAGCTGTAACGATGTAGTCGCTTATCTTTTTAATCAGCGGAATGTCACTCTGAAGATCATCAATAACTTCCCGATCCACGGCGAGTAAATCTTCCGAAATCGGGGCGATGATTCTCTGAACGGCGGCTGCTACTTGACTCATTGAAAAATTCCTAAGGGTGCTAAATAAAACAAAGTCAAATATTAACTATTTTTCTTTGATTGCTGATACTAAAAGACACAAAAACGAGATTTTTCTAAGAATTCAAAGCAAAACTACGTTTGGCTTTGAGAAAAACAAAAGAACATCTTTAAGCGTTTGACTATACGAAATTTTTCGAGCATAATCTCGGACTCTGCGCGTTAAGTTATTTGAGCAAACAAAAAGGCTTCAGCAGAACGCAGACTGCATTGAAGTGTTAAAGGTATATACATGTACGCAATTATTAAAACCGGCGGCAAACAGTACACTGTTGCTGTTGGCGACAAGGTTAAGGTCGAAACCCTCCCGGGTGACGTTGGCTCCCAGATCAAACTCGTGGAAGTCCTCGCTGTTAAGAACGACGAAGGCCTTAAGCTTGGTAATCCGACGATTCCCGGCGCTTTTGTTACTGCCACAGTCCTGTCTGAAGGACGTCATGAAAAAGTTCGTATTTTCAAGTTCCGTCGTCGTAAACACTCCATGAAGAGTGCTGGTCACCGTCAGAACTACACCGAACTCAAGATTGATGAGATTTCGGCCTAATTGGATTTTTAAGTAAGAGGTATTTGAAATGGCACATAAGAAAGGCGGCGGATCTACACGTAACGGCCGCGATTCCAACGCACAACGTCTTGGCGTTAAAGTTTTCGGCTCTGAAATGATTCAGCCAGGCGCTATCATTGTTCGTCAGCGCGGTACCACATTCCATGCCGGTGAAAACGTCGGTATGGGCCGTGACCACACTTTGTTTGCTAAAGTTGCCGGTAAGGTCGAGTTCGTTGTTCACGGACGTCTGAACCGTCACTACGTTAACGTTGTTCCGGTTGCTTAATTAGACCGCGAATCAAACAAAGATGCGCCCCATTCCTAGCAGGGAACGGGGCGCTGATTTTTTTGTACGGCTATCATCAACTCCATACCTAATAAGTCCTTACGGACAGGAAAGAAAAATGAAATTTGTAGATGAAGCGAAAATTGAAGTTTTTGCGGGAAAGGGCGGAAACGGCGTTGCCTCCTTCCGACGCGAAAAATTTATTCCCAAAGGCGGCCCTGACGGCGGAGACGGCGGACGCGGCGGCTCTATTTATGCCGTGGCCGACAGAAATCTGAATACTTTGATCGACTACCGTTATACACGTAAATTCCAAGCTAAGAACGGTGAAAACGGCCGCGGCAGTGACTGCTACGGCAGAGGCGCTCCCGATATCGAACTTCGTGTTCCGGTAGGAACGGTGATTACAGACTTGGATACCGGTGAAACAATTGCCGACTTGGATAAAAACGGTGAAAAAGCCCTTCTTGCTAAAGGCGGTAAGGGCGGTTTAGGCAATCTGCACTTTAAAACCTCCACCAACCGTGCTCCTCGTCAATGCACACCGGGAGAACCCGGTCAGGAAAGAACGCTCAAGCTTGAGCTGAGAGTTTTGGCTGATGTCGGTCTGTTGGGCCTTCCGAATGCGGGTAAGTCCACACTGATTTCTGCGGTTTCTAATGCCAAACCCAGAATCGCTGATTATCCCTTCACAACGCTGCATCCGCATCTTGGCGTTGTCCGTGCGGGTCCTGAATCCAGCTTTGTGATTGCCGATATTCCCGGTCTGATCGAAGGCGCTTCCGAAGGTGCCGGTTTAGGCCACCAGTTCCTGCGTCATCTTTCCAGAACCAGCTTGCTCCTGCACGTCATTGATGTGGCTCCTCTCGATACCGAAGAAGATCCTATCGCAGCCGCTCGCGCCATTGTTGAAGAGCTGAGAAAGTTCGATCCGGCCTTAGCCGAAAAGCCGCGCTGGGTTGTTCTCAACAAGATGGACCTGGTTCCTGAAGAAGAAAGGGCCAATGTTGTGAACAAGTATCGCGAAGCCTTTGGTACAGATGTTCCGATGTTTGCGATTTCTGCCGTCACACGTGAAGGCACTGAAGCTTTGGTCAAGGCAATCGCTGAAGATATTCACGAACAGCGCAGACAGCTGATCAAAGAAAGCGAACCGGATGTTCGCTTTGATGAAGACGAAGAAGTCTTTCCGCCAGAAGGCGTAGAGCCTGAAGAAAGCGAACAAAAGTAAGTTAATCACAAAAAGAGAAACCGCCGAAAGATAAAACTTCCGACGTTTTTTCTTTTTGGTTGGTCTTGTCCAGATGGAAGTCATTCGCTCAAAGCGATTTTGGATATACTGAAAAACTATCACTTCGGCGACTCGCTTGACACATAAAAAGGGAGCGAAGTTTATGATTTGTTTCGAAAGAGTGTTGTCGCCAATAAGACCGGAATAAATGAGATGGAAGAAAACCTCAGAATTTGGAACGATGCAAAAAGGATTGTCGTAAAAGTCGGCTCATCTTTAGTGACAAACGAAGGTCACGGAGTAGATACGGAAGCAATTGCCCGCTGGACGGCTCAGATCGCTAAGCTTCAAGAAATGGGCAAGCAGGTTGTTTGGGTGAGCTCCGGTGCCGTTGCCGAAGGGATGGCTCGTCTCGGCTGGACCAAACGACCGAAAAAAATGCACGAACTCCAAGCCGCAGCCGCTGTCGGACAAATGGGTATTGTGGAAGCCTATGAAAAAAGTTTCGAACGCTACGACATTCGCACAGCTCAAATCTTGTTGACGCATGCTGACCTTGCAGATCGCGAACGCTATTTGAATGCTCGTCAAACGCTGACCACGCTCTTAGACCTCAAAGTTGTTCCGATCATTAACGAGAACGACACCGTCGTAACCAACGAAATCAAAGTCGGTGACAACGATACGTTGGGCGCGCTGGTCACGAACTTAATCGATGCCGACGTCTTAGTGATTTTGACCGATCAAATCGGCCTCTTCACCGCTGATCCGCGCTCTAATCCCGAAGCTAAGTTAGTAGAAGTGGGTGAGGCAGGAGATCCGATTTATGAAGCGATGGCAGGGGGCGCCGGTTCTTCCATCGGTAAGGGCGGTATGCAGACAAAAGTACTTGCTGCCAAACGTGCAGCTCGCAGCGGTGCGTCTACCGTTATTGCCAGCGGACGTATTCCTGATGTTTTGGTTCGTTTAGCTCAAGGCGAATCCATCGGAACGCTTCTGAAGACCGATCGCAAACCGATGTCTGCCCGCAGCCAGTGGATGGCCGACCATTTGCAGCTGAAGGGTAAGCTCGTTATCGACGAGGGAGCTGTTGAGGCTGTTCGCAAAGGCAAGAGCCTGCTGCCAGTTGGTGTTAAAGCGGTGATTGGAGACTTCTTGCGCGGCGAAATCATTCAAGTCGTGGATCAAAACGATAAAGAAATCTGCCGCGGCATGATTAACTATGGCTCCGATGAATCCCGCCGAATCATGGGACTGCACAGCGATGAAGTTGTTGAAGAATTGGGTTACTTAGAACAGAGAGAACTAATTCATCAGGACAACATGGTTGTGATGAATAAGTAATCGTCTTAAAGACGACTATTTGTAAAGGCGGAAGTGTCCCGGACCTTCCGCTTTTTCCCATCCTGCAGGCGGAACAAGGTGTTTCTTGTCGGTAAAGAGAGCAGGAGCTAACTCTTTCAACGCTTCTTTATAAACACCGCGTTTGAAGTCGATTACTTGACTCAGCGGAACCCAATAGTCATTCCACTTCCAGGCCTCAAATTCCGGATGGCTGGTGGCTTTCAAGTTGATATCTTTGTTTTTACCGAGAAACTCCAAGAGGAACCAAATCTGCTTTTGGCCTTTGTAGATGCCGCGAAGGTCGCGGCGAATCCAGCGGTCTGGAACGTCATAACGCAGCCAGTCTTCGGTGCGGCTGATGATGCGGACTTGGTTTTCAAAGAGACCAAGCTCCTCCCAAAGCTCTCTGAACATGGCTTCGCGAGGCGATTCTCCGCGGTTGATACCGCCCTGCGGAAATTGCCAGGAATGCTGACCCAAACGTTTCCCCCAAAAAACTTGTTTGAGAGGATTGGTCAAAATAATCCCGACGTTTGGTCGGTATCCATGTTGATCAAGCATAAAAACTTTAAAATAACTTATTTGTGTCTGCCCATTATATAGAGGCAGGAAAAGAAGTCATAAGATCCGAACCTAATCGTAGACTGCCGGCCTGCCGGCTCGTTTTTGAGAATTCGTAATGAGAGCAAAACAATTTTTTATTTCAACACAGAAAGAAGCTCCTGCAGATGCAGAAATCGTTAGCCAGAAGCTGATGCTGCGTGCGGGCATGATCCGTAAGCTTGCAGCCGGCGTCTATAACTACATGCCGATGGGCCTTCGTTCTCTGAAGAAGATTGAACGTATTGTTCGAGAAGAAATGGACCGTGCTGGCGCCATTGAACTTCTGATGCCGATCGTTCAGCCTGCTGAGCTTTGGCAGGAAACCGGCCGCTGGCAGAAGTACGGCGCTGAACTGCTTCGCTTTAAAGATAGACACGACAGAGACTTTGTTCTCCAGCCTACCAGCGAAGAAGTCGTGACCGATATCGCTCGTCAGGAAATCAAGTCCTGGCGTCAGCTCCCGGTGAACTTCTACCAGATTCAGACAAAGTTCCGTGACGAACGTCGTCCTCGTTTCGGCGTGATGCGCGGCCGCGACTTTGTCATGAAAGACGCTTACTCTTTTGACCGTACGGCTGAAGACGCAGGCAAGAGCTACGACAAGATGTTCGAAGCTTACTGCCGCATCTTTGATCGCTTGGGTTTGGTTTACCGTGCGGTGCGCGCTGACTCCGGCTCTATCGGCGGATCTCGTTCTCAGGAATTCCAGGTGATCGCTGATACCGGCGAAGACTTGATCGTTTTCTGCCCGGACAGCGAATACGCTGCCAACATCGAATTGGCCGAAGCTCCTTGCCTGATTGAAAAACGCGCCGAAGCCACAGAAACAATGGAAAAAGTTCCGACTCCGGGCCACGATAAGTGCGAGCTGGTCGTCGAACTCTTGAATAAGCCGCTGACAGCCAGCGTTAAATCTATTGTTTTGGCAGTCGACCAGCAGGACGAAAAAGGCAATCCGCTGCCTGCAAAAATCGTTCTTCTGCTTCTCAGAGGCGATCACACACTTAACGAAGTTAAAGCCGAAAAGCTCGAAGCGCTCAAGGGCGGATTCCGCTTTGCAACCGACAAGGAAATCGAAGATACCTTCGGTTCTAAACCCGGCTACCTCGGACCGGTCGGCATTCCTAAGGATGTCACCATCGTTGCCGATACAACCGTTGCCAACATGAGCGACTTCATTGTCGGTGCCAACGAAGAGGGCTACCACATCCGCGGCGTAAACTGGGGCCGCGACCTCAGAGAACCGGATGTTGTTGCTGATATCCGCAACGTCGTTGAAGGTGATGTTTCTCCGGACGGCAAGGGCACGCTCAAGATGCAGCGCGGTATCGAAGTCGGCCACGTATTCTTCCTCGGCGATAAGTATTCCGCTCCGATGAATGCCACTTATCTGGATGAAAACGGTAAGCCTCAGCTACTTCAGATGGGCTGCTACGGTATCGGTATTTCTCGTCTGCTGGGCGCTGCCATCGAGCAGGGTCACGACGATAAGGGCATCATTTGGCCCGATAGCATCGCACCGTTCACCGTTGTGATCTGCCCCGTCGGATATGACAAGAGTGAAGAAGTTCAGAAGGCTTCGAATGAACTTTATGGTAGTTTGCGCGAAGCGGGCATTGACGTCATTCTCGACGACAGAGGACTGCGTCCCGGCGTCATGTTCGCTGATTGGGAACTGATCGGTGTTCCGCATCGCGTCACGATCGGTGATCGCGGCCTGAAGAACGGTGAAGTCGAATACGCTCACCGCGGAGATCTTCAGAACGAAAACGTTCCTGTCACCGAAATCGCTGACAAACTGATCGGCAAGATCAAAGTCCGCTAAGCGAAGAAGCGTTTCCTTTTAGGGCGCCGGAAAATCTGTTGCAGGGATTTTCCGGCGCCCTTTTAATTTCTTTAGGTGTCCTTCCGAGGCTGGCTCAGAAGCCGTCTGCTTCTGCGGCTTTCCTCTGCTTTTCCTTGTATGTATTTATCCTCTGCTTCAGATTTTTTTGTGCGGCCGGGTTGCTGACAACTTCTGCTAACTCTGCCAGTCTCCTTCGGCCTATTCGTCTATCGGCGGCTCGAAGAATGTCTGTGAGTCCCCAATGATCGCCTTCAAATTTCTTAGTCATTAATTCCGACGAAGGCGTATCAATGTATTCTCGAAGCATGTTCGAAATCTCAGAGGTTTCGCTGCTATACGGATAGATAAGGCTTCGTAAGCGATACGAGAGTTTTCGTCTGGGCCTTCGGAGTGTATAAACTGCTTCGGATAATCGAAGATGGTTTCTTTGTCTAACGTAATCCAATACCGCGGTAAGTCTGTACTTCCCCATTGGCTACACATTCGATAGGCTACACAATGGATCTGGAACTCTAGTTTTGGATCGACCAGCAAATAGACCTCTTTCTGTAATTTGCTCCAAGGTCTTATCTTTCTTCTTTGCATCATAGTAATAACAAAAAACTTATCTGCTGGGCAAAGTTATTCATATTTGGTCGAATTTCACAAGCATTTTCTGTCTTTTCGAGAGACGAAAATCCAGTGACTGGCGAACATGACTATAGTTGTTTTGAACGAAAAATTTTGACGCATTAAATCAATAAATTCGATTATCAAACTATCGAATTTATATGATAAAAACGGCAGTGAAGTAACCGAATTTATAGAAAATTTTTTAGAGATTTTCTCCTTAGGGGCCGTTTTTACTAGGCATTTACTAGTAAAAAGCCCGAACTATGAGAGAAATCCTGTCAGTCGCTTACTCAGCTTTAGGCCCCGCTTCTAATGTTTAATGCACAGCAACACCTGGATTCAGTAGCCGCGTAAGAGGCTGCCGAGTTCAATCAAGAATGCCGGCGTTCATTTAAACTTTCGCTGAAGATTTCGACGAGGAACTTACTTGAAGAGTACAAAGCGTGACTACGAAGCTTGCCAAAGAATTTGACATCCAGGACTTCCTTATTAATACGGAAAACAATCCTCAAGCCTTTTTCAAGGCCTGTGTTGATGAAGATCCGGGGGACGGATCACTCGTTAGAAGAGCACTTGGCGAAATGGTGAAGGCCAAAGGAATGGTTCAGCTCGCAAAGGAGACGGGTCTCTCAAGAAAGTCGTTGTACAAAGCGTTCCGTCCCGAAGGCTCTCCATAATTCGAGACAATATTTAGAATCAGCAAGGCTTTGAAGCTGACGACTCCGACCCATCGCGCCTGATTTAAATTCTCCGGTATCCACCGTGGCTAGAAGACTCTAATAGTTACTCTGTGTCCGCCGGCGCTCTCTTGAAGAGTTTTGTGAGTCCGGCAAGCCAAAATTTCACAAAAATACCGACGCATAACGCTGAAATCACAGTTCCTTCTCGCAGCCCGTGTATTTCATGGAAAACGCAGTAACTAAGAAGTAAAGCCAGCAAAACCAAGATAACGTCATTGGCGATTTTGACGGATGAAAATGGCTTGTGTAGAACCGTACTAACGGCAAGCACGAGACCTTCTCCGGGCAACGCTGCGGCGCCGGAAAACACTTCTAAAGCAACGCCGAGTCCGAGCACCACGTTTCCAAGCATCGAGACTGCAAAACACTTCCAGTAAACATCAGAAGACAGAAACTCGGTGAACTTCATAGAGGTGTCGATGAAGTAAGAGAAGGCCAGCGTGATCGGAATTTGTGCAAGGAGCAGCACCTTGTTAATGGAGCGTCTGAGGAGTATCCATTGGGCGGCGACAAAAAGCAGATTGATCAGAAAAGTTGTTTCGCCGAAGGTTAAGTCGCTGGCATAAGCGGAAACCAGAGGAAGCGAGCTAATCGGCGTTGTACCGAGATTGCCTCGGGTGACGAGCGCAATACCTAAACTCATGACGAATAATGCAGCGATGAACATGAACCAAGGACCTAATTTGCGAAACATATTGGTGTTATTTGAATTTTGTGGATTGAGGACTGAGTGACGAAAGAAAGAAAAGTCGAAGGGCTGAGCTTCGACTTTTCAGATTGATTAGAGGTTAGAAACCGTTATGTTCCTGCTTTTGCTTCGGACTTCGATGGGGCAGGAACGTCGTTTTCGACTTTGCATATCACTTCCGGCATCGAAATGATATGCAGATCCCTCTGCTGGAACGGAATGTTGATCTTGCGCTTGTTGAATTCACGGAACATCGCGCGACCAATGTTGGACCTCAAAGTCGCGGTGCCTTTTTCGGGGTCGGGAACCCAGAAGTACGACGTCAGTTCAATACCGTCGGCTCCGAAGTTCGTCAGAATGGTGTAGGGCGCCGGATTGATCAGCACGCGCGGCTGTTTTCGGACGATATCGGTCATGAGCTCAATGACTTCATCAATGTCGGCGCTGTAGTCAACGCTCATCATGACGGTCGCACGTCCCGGACCCAACAGGTACGAGGTATTGCGAACGCTGCTAGTGACGAAATTCTCGTTCGGGATAATCGTTACGCTGCCGTCGTAAGCCTTAACAGCTGTGTAGCGCGTCTTGATGTCCGTCACAATACCTTCAACGCCGGAAACGTTCACCAAGTCTCCGATTTTGATGCTCTTATCCAGAAGAATAATGAATCCGCTGACGTAGTTAGAGGCAATTTTCTGTAAGCCGAAACCTAAGCCGACACCGATGGCACCGCCGAAGACACCAAGCACGGTGATGTCAATACCAACGGAAGCCAGACCGATCAGAATCGCAATCGTCACTAAAACGACCTTGACTACCCGGATGATCACAACGCGGACGTTGGACTCCATGGTCGGAAGGCTGTTTATCCATTTCTCAAAGAACTGACCGATCCACTTCGCGATAAAGAGCGCTAAGGCAATCGAGAAGCCGGAAAGGAAGACAGACCAAACCGTTGCGTTGGTGCTTCCCAGCGGAATTTTGGTGGTCTGCATGAATTCGACGCACTTAGGCAGTACACCGACGATCTGAAGCGCGACACCGCCCCAAATCGAAAACGTCAGGAAGTTATCCAGGCTGCTGTTGTATTTGCGCGAAAGTGAGTGCAGCAGAAATACGACCGTGCGGATCACAACGTAGGCCCCGAGAATCAGCCACGCAATGGATTCCAGCGGCAGGGCTTTCTTAGGAAGCAAGCCGAAAAGTCGCACGGTAAAGGTGCTGACCGCGATGAAGAACATTCCAAGCAGCGGGAAACTCAGCCGCAAAATCAGCGTCTCTATGCCTCGTCTTACCTTTGCCCAGAAGGCGCTCTCGCGATGTTCAGGCTTGACAGGGGCTTCGCCTTCTTCCGCTTTGATCTCGTCGCTTTCGATGATTTCATTGGCGGCTAAGTGCTTAATAATCCGCATGCGGATGTATTTGCCGAGCAGCCAAGCTAAAAACAGTGAGCCCAGAATGGAGGCCAGCTGCCAATAGACAATCGGCTGATTAAGCCCCTTTTCAAACATCAGCAGGAGTTGATCCAGGATGTTGCTGTCGCCGCTTAAAAGCTCTTCTGTCGTAACCGCCGTTTGTGCAACTTTGGCGATTTCGGCGGATGCGGCTGCCGAGGTAGTCATAGGCTGTCTCCGTGAGGTTAACGACTTCTGGCGTCGTCGACCGGATCAAATGTCAATGTAATAGAAGACGGAATATCTCCTACAGGAGGTTTCGGGAAGGGATTGCACATCAGGATCGCTTTTTCCACCGCTGTATCGAAAGCCTTCAGACCGCTGCTGCTGATCATCTTGGGCGGAACAGCCTTCTGACCGTTCTTGAGCAGTCGGACATCGAACTTGGCAACGTACATTCCGCGTTTGGCGCCGGCCGGCGTATTAAACGTAATATGCGGACGGATGCAGGCAACGATACGGTTGTTGTACTGGGCTTGCTGAAAGTTCGTCATGGCGCCGGAGCCTGAACCCATGGCAGATCCGCTCTGGCCGGTTAAGCGGCTGAGCATTTCTTTTCTGCGGACGGCATTCGCCTGTTCTTGGGCTCTCTGACGATTGAGTTCTTCTTGAGCCTTGCGCTTTTCAGCTAAGGCTTTTTCTCGCTGAGCCTTTTCTTCAGCGATCTTGCGTTCGCGTTCCTGAGCTTGCTTCTTGAGTTCTTCCTGCTTGGCTTTGCGCTCGGCTTCTGCTTTTTCTTCAGCCTTACGTTTTTCTTCCGCTAAGCGTTTCTGCTCTTCTTGTTTCTTCAGCTCTTCCTGACGCTTCTGTTCTTCGATGCGTCGTTCTTCTTCCTGACGGCGCAGTTCAGCCTGGCGAGCTTCTTCGGCTTTGCGCTGCTCTTCAGCTCGTTTGGCTTCCTGAAGCTGACGTTCGCGCTCAAGAATGCGTTGTTTTTCCTCTTCCTGTTTCTTCTTTTCGCGGTCGAGTCTTTCTTGGACGATGTCCGGATCCTCAAGCAGATTGGCTTGACGATCTAAATCCGTCTGAGCGATAGGAGGCGGGGGCGGAGGCAGCTGCTGCTGAGGCTCTTCCGGAGCAGGAGGCTCGGGAGCGGGTTCCGGTTCCGGCTGAGGTTCAGGTTGGGGCTCCGGTTCGGGCTGAGGCTCGGGTTCCGGCTCAGGCTGCGGTTCCGGTTGCGTCTCTGCCGGGGCTTCTGCTGCCGGCATGTCGCCGTTCCACAGTTCGGCATAGACGGGGCCTGTCGGCTCCGATCTCCATTGCATGGAAACGAAGAGCAGCACAAAAAGAAGCCCGTGGGCGATTAAAGCGAGCACAAAAGCCGTGCCCCAATAACCCTGAGCGCCTGAGAGCCGATTCGCTTGATTCGGAGATAAGTCGTCCATTACTTGGCACCGCTTCCTTCAAGTTGCAATGACAGACCGATACGCGTGATGTTGGCCTTTTGTAGATTGCGCATCACGTCGATGACTTTTTCATATGCGACGGTTTTATCCGCAGCAATGACAACCGGAACCTGATTTCCGTCGGTCTGCATCGATTCGACCGTAGAGACTAACTGAGGGAAATCAACCGGAGTTAATTTCTTTGCAGTATCGCGGATCTGGAGTTTGCCGTCTGGCGAGATAATGACTTCGACAACTTTATCCGGAGTGCGAGCCGCTTTATTGACTTTCGGCAGATCGACGATCGAAGGGTTGACGTATGGGGCGGCGACCATCAGGATCACCACGAGAACGAGCATCACGTCAATGTACGGGACGACGTTCATCTCTGCTAAAAGACGTCTTTTGCCGTTACGTGCCATGTTGCGTCCTTAGGCCTGACGACCCAAAATGTTCTGGAATTCCTGCATGAAGCTTTCGTACTGGCTCGAGAGACGATCCAGACTATAAGCAAAGCGGTTGTAGCCGATAACGGCAGGAATAGCGGCAAACAGACCGATCGCGGTTGCCACCAGAGCTTCGGCAATACCCGGGGCGACGACAGCCAGCGAAGCGCTTTCCAGGTTGCCCAAGCCTGTGAAGGCGTCCATGATGCCCCATACGGTGCCGAACAGACCGATGTACGGAGAAACGGAACCGATGGTCGCCAAAACGCTCAAGCCCGACTCGAGAATGTCGAGTTCTCTCTGATAACGGGCGCGCATGGCGCGAGACACACCGTCAATGACGCCGAAGGTGCCGGCGCGGGCTTCAAGATTGCTCGCGCGGCTTCTTAAGAACTCGGTCATGCCGGAGTAAAAGATGCCCTCCTGAGGACCGATGGAAGAGCGTCGCTCGGTGGCGCTTTCGTAGAGTTTATTTAAATCTGCACCGCCCCAGAAACGCTTGTCGAAGTTGCGGGCTTCTCTTCTTGCACGGCTCATCTGGAACCATTTCTGAAAAATAATGGTCCAGCTCACTAAAGAGAAAATCAAAAGAATAGCCAAAACAATCTGAACAACGGCGCTCGCATGAGCAACCAAAGTAATGATTGATAAATCGGCAGATGCTTCCATCACAGTCCCTTGTACTAACGAATGATTAATGAGTTAAAAGTTTTTTGAGTTGTTCTGAAATAGGCTCGGGCATAGCCACCGGGCGGAATGTGTGCGCGTCGAGCGTGCCGCAGCGAACGTCTCCGACGTTGAGCACTTCATCTCCTCTCAGAATTTCCTGATGAAATTCAAAAGAAGTACGGCCGCACGCGGCGACCGTTGATCGAACCACTAATTCATCATCCAGCCGGGCCGGTTTCTTGTACTTGGCTTTGGCTTCGGCGACGACAAAGACGACGCCGAGCTCTGAGTACAGCCGCTCCTGACTCCAGCCCAATGCGCGCAGCCATTCCGTGCGTGCGCGTTCCATGAACCTGAAGTAGTTTGCGTAATAAACCACTCGTGCACAGTCTGTGTCTTCGTAGTAGACGCGAACCGGCCAGTCGAAATAGTGTTTTTCCATCAACAAATTCTCATCCGAGCGCGCGTAAGCGCGCTCAAAAAGGCTCCTTGAAGCCCAGCCTCACATAAGAGCGCATTTTAACAAACGGGTACCTGAGAATCAGGCTTGAAAGGTCATTCTTTATACCCGTTTTTCGGAGCGATAAAATCTTTCGCGAATCTTAAAAAGTTGGGAATACCCCTAGACGGGAAACCGTCCCTAACTATTTTATTTCTTTGGAATTTTTTGTGATCTGATAAGATATCTCGTCCCAAAATAGGCGAAAGGAACAGCAGTGAAAATTAAAGTAGGATACGGCGCAGCTTACGGCAGGCTCCTTAAGCTGTCAGTGGCCGTCTTTGCTGTGTTCGCACTGACCTCCTGCAAAGAAATTCCGAACTCCGTTCATACGGAGAAAGAACTTGCCTCCAATACGCTTTACACGCCGTTCTCCGGCCGCAGTCCGAAGCATTTGGATCCGACGAGTTCTTACTCTTCCGATGAGACGCCTTACACCTACAGTATTTACGAACCGCTTTACCAGTATCACTTCCTAGAGCGCCCTTATCGCCTGATCCCTCGTTCCGCAGCAGAGGTCGTTAAACCCGTTTATCTGGATAAAGACGGAAAGGCCTTACCTGAGACTGCTTCGGCGGAAAAAATCGCTCTGAGTGTTTACGAGATTCCGATCAAAAAAGGGATCCTCTTTGCGCCTCATCCGGCTTTTGCCAAGAACGAAAAGGGCGAATACATCAACCACGCGTTAGCGCCTGAAGTCATCGACGAGCTGCACAATCCGATGGATTTGCCGCAGAAGGGTACGCGAGAGCTGACCGCCGAGGATTTTGTTTACTCGATCAAGCGAATGGCCAATCCCCGCATCATTGCTCCGGTCTATGGAACGATGGTGAACTATCTTCCGGGATTGAAAGACTTTGCCGTTCAGGTTCGCACAGAAGACAAACGCCTTCGCGCCGATCTCAAGCCCTCTGACAGAGACTTACCTTTCTTAGACTTGCGGAAGTTTGAGCTCAAAGGTGTTTCGGCGCCGGATAAGTACACGCTGCGGCTCGAAGTCAAAGGAAAGTACCCGCAGTTCCCCAACTGGCTGGCCATGACGTTCTTTGCGCCGGTTCCGTGGGAGGCCGAAGCCTTCTACGCCCAGAAGGGCATGGCCAAAAACAACTTGTCTTTGAACTATTGGCCCGTGGGTACCGGCCCTTACATGCTGGTGGAATCGATTGAGAACCGCAAACATGTCATGGAGCGCAATCCGAATTTCCGTAAGACGGAGCTTTATCCCTGCGCGGGGGAGCCCGGCGATGAAGCGAAAGGATTTTTAAAGGACTGCGGAAAACCGCTGCCTTTCATTGATCGGATTGAAATCACGGCCGAAAAAGAAAGCGTGCCGCTTCGTACGAAGTTCCTTCAGGGCTACTACGACTCTCCGCAGATTGAACGTCTCGACAACGGTCAGGGCTTCTTGATCGGCATGGCCGACAGCGCGGAAAAGGAAAAAGAGTACAAAGAAAAGAAGCTGCAGTTTCCGCAGACCGTAGAAGCGCAAAACACGTACTTCGGCTTTAACTGGATGGATCCGGTCGTCGGCGAAGGCAAGACGCCTGAAGAGCGCGAGCGCAACAAGAAGCTTCGTCAGGCGATTTCTATTGCCATGGATTGGGAAGAATATATCCAGATCTTTGAGAAGGGCTTGGCATCCCCCGCGCATGGTCCTCTTCCGCCGGGACTCTTCGGCTATCGAGAGGACGGCGCTGCGGCATTTAACCCAGTCGTTTACGAAAAGTCTGAAGACGGTCTTGTTCGCCACAAATCTATTGAAGAAGCTAAGAAGCTCTTAGCCGAAGCGGGCTACCCCGGAGGGCGGGACGCGAAGACCGGGGAACCCTTGGTCTTGAATCTCGACTTCCAAGCGGCGGCGTCTCCATCAACGAAAGCCGTACTGGACTGGTATCAGAAGCAGTTTGCGAAAATCGGCATTCAGCTCGATATTCGCGGCACCGACTACAACCGCTTCCAAGATAAAGTGATCTCCGGCAATCACCAGCTCTTCTTATGGGGCTGGCTCGCGGATTACCCGGATGCAGAAAATTTCCTGTTCCTGCTTTACGGATCTAACGCCAAGTCTAAAACCGGAGGCTCGGGAGAAAACGCTTCTAATTATCAAAACCCGAAGTACGACGAGCTCTTCAGCCGCATGCGTTATATGGACGAAGGCCCGGCTAAGGCCGAGGCCATCAATGAGTTGATCAAGATCGTTCAGGAAGATGCGCCGTGGACATTCGGGTACTTTCCGACAAGTTCGGCGGCTTTCCATCAGTGGGTGCATAACGGTAAGCCCACACAGGTTGTGCGCAACCATATTCAGTATCTGAGGCTTGATCCCGAGACGCGAGTGAAGGCTATTAAAGAATGGAATAAGCCGATTTACTGGCCGCTGCTGGTTTTTGTTCTCCTGTCGGCGCTCGTGATTATTCCGGCCGTGGCCCTTCATAGAAAGCGGGAACGAATGACCGCGCGCACCACAGAGGAGGACGTCAAATGATTCGTTATCTTTTAAGACGCATCGGCTACGGCTTCCTGATTCTGGTCGGCGTCAATCTCCTGACTTTCATGCTGTTCTTTACGGTCAACACGCCGGATGATATGGCGCGCCTCAATATCGGCGGCAAACGTGTGACGGCCGAAGCAATCCAGAACTGGAAAGAAGAACACGGTTACGACAAGCCGCTGCTTTGGAATGAGAAGGCCGAAGGCTCGGATAAGCTGACCGATACGATTTTTTGGCAGCACAGTGCTCGGCTGATGGTGGGAGACCTCGGCGCATCGGATGCCGGACGCGACATTGCCTATGAAATCAAAAACCGAATGTGGCCTTCAGTCGCGCTGGCGTTTCCGACCTTTTTGCTCGGCGTCTTCGTGATTGTCGTGTTTTCTTTAGGGTTGGTGTTCTTCCGGCACACGAAGCTTGAGATCGGAGGCGTGGTCTTTGCCATTGTCATGATGTCGGTCTCGTCGCTTTTTTACATTATTTTCGGGCAGTGGCTTTTCTCAAAGGTTCTGCGGCTTGTTCCGATCTCGGGATTTGAGACGGGAACGGCCATGATTTCGTTCCTAATTCTTCCTATTGCGATCGGCGTTTCCTCACGTATCGGCGGAGACGCGCTGCTGTATCGCTCGATGTTCCTGGAAGAAATCAACAAGGATTACGTTCGCACCGCTCGAGCAAAAGGCTTGAGTGAAACGGCGGTTCTGTTTAAACACATTCTGCGCAATGCGAGTCTGCCGATCCTGACTTCAACGGTTGCGGTGCTCCCGATGCTGTTTTTAGGTTCCTTAGTAATGGAAAGCTTCTTCGGCATTCCTGGCTTAGGCAGCTTCACGATTGACGCGATCAATGCTCAGGACTTCGCTATTGTCCGTACGATGGTATTTGTAGGAACCGTGCTGTATGTCATCGGTTTGATTCTGACAGACGTGGCTTACACGATTGCCGACCCGAGGATCCGTTTGAAATGATGCCTAAATTTGTTTTGCTTCCGACGGATATCGTGATTGTCGTCCTTCTTGCGGCACTAACGTTTTATCTGATTCATGTTGCCCGTTCCGAAGAGCTCAAAGCGCGCTGGCGCTATGTTGTGAGTTCCGGTGCCTCGCTGTGTTCGCTTTCGCTGCTGTGTTTCTTCCTTTTGCTCTCGGTTGTAGATTCTGTGCACTTCCGTCCGGTCATTGATGTTCAGGACGGCCGTCCGATCTATGACGTCAAGGCTTATTCCCTGCTGGATAAAGCGCTCGGAAAAGCGTCTTCGGCGGAAGAGAAGTCTTATTCGATGCCGCTGGCGACTCAGACGTTTGAAAAAATTTCCCGCTTCGAAGACGGCAAACCAGTGCGCGATTACGAACTGCTGAAAGCCGGCGGAGCGCACCTTAAAAATAAAGCGGATTGGGCAGAAGACGTCATGGTTAAATCGGCCTGCGGTTTAGGCGCAGGGCTGGTGCTTAGCGCTTTGCTGTGGTTCTTAACGGTCGGATTGATTTCCCGCCGTAAGGGCCGCTCATTTAAGGAAGAAGTACAGACGCTGTTTAAGCGCCGCGATGAAGTTCCTTACGAAGCGATTCTGACGACATGCTCTGTCTTAATAGTTCTCGGGTGCTTGATCGGTGCTCTTTGGCCGTACTACCACGTGATGGGGACGGATCAAACAGGCAACGATGTCCTTTATCAAGCCTTTAAATCCGTACGTACAGCGCTTGTGATCGGAACGCTGGCGACGTTGACGACGCTTCCTTTTGCCGTCGTGCTGGGAATCTGTGCCGGTTTCTTCAAAGGCTGGGTGGACGACTTGATTCAATACCTTTACACGACGTTGTCCTCGATACCGAGCGTTCTTCTTATTGCGGCTTCCGTGCTGATGATTCAGGTGTTCATTGATTCTCATCCCGGCATGTATGCAACCGGCATTGAAAGAGCAGACCTTCGTCTGTTCATGCTTTCGATCATCATCGGTCTGACGGGATGGGCAACGCTTGCTCGCCTGCTTCGAGCTGAGACCTTAAAGATTTCTCAGCTGGACTATATCCAAGCAGCTCGTGCCTTCGGTTTAGGGCCGTTCAAAATTATGAAGCGCCATGTGCTGCCGAACGTTATTCACATCATTCTGATTGTGGCGGTATTGGATTTCTCCGGCATTGTTCTTTATGAAGCAGTGCTTTCTTACGTCGGTGTCGGCGTCGATCCGACAACGCATAGTTTCGGCTCCATGATTAATGCCGGGCGTCTTGAACTTTCCCGCACGCCGGTTGTCTGGTGGAACCTCTGTGCAGCTTTCACTTTCATGCTCACACTTGTGTTGTCTGCAAACTTGTTTGCGTCTGCCGTTCGGGAAGCGTTTGACCCGAGACTGGTCCTCAAAATCGGGAGGAAGAAATAATGCTTCAGATCTCTAATATGGTGACTGAAATTCTCACTTCCGAGGATACGGTTCGTGTCGTAGACGGATTGAGTTTGACGCTGAATCGAGGAGAAATCTGCGCCTTGGTCGGAGAATCCGGATGCGGCAAATCTATGACGGCGTTTTCTCTGCTGAGATTGCTTCCGAGCTCCGGACGAGTCTCGAGCGGTGTTGTTACCGTTGACGGAACAGAAATTATGGGTTTGCCGGAAGCTGCGATGCGTAATATTCGCTCTTCCAAGATCAGTCTGATTTTCCAGGAACCGGCGACGTCGTTAAATCCGGTGATGACTGTCGGGGATCAAATTGTCGAGACTATTCTCCTTCATACTCCGCTGCGCGGCGAAGAAGCGCGAGCAAAAGCACTTGATTGGCTGAAAAAAGTCGGGATCCCCGAGCCCGAACGCAGAATGAAATCATTCCCGTTCGAGCTCTCCGGCGGACAGAAACAGCGTGTGATGATCGCTATCGCACTTGCGGCCGAGCCGAATTACTTGATTGCAGATGAACCGACGACGGCGCTGGACGTCTCCGTCCAAGCTCAGATCCTTGATCTTTTAAAGCAGCTCAAGGAAACTGAAAACATCGGCATTCTGCTGATTACGCATGATTTGGCTGTTGTGGCTCAGGTCGCAGACGGGGTAGGGCTGATGTATGCCGGTGAGCTGGTGGAAGAAGCTTCAGCACGTGAGTTCTTCTCCAAGCCATTGCATCCTTATGCGCGCAATCTTTTAAAAGCATTGCCTGAAGGAAAGCAAAAGAGTCAGATGCTCGAAGCAATACCGGGCATGGTTCCTCGCCTGAACCGAGAGTTCCACGGGTGTCGATTTGCCGAGCGCTGCAAAAAAGCTCGTCCCGAATGTTCTCAGCATAAAGTTGTCTTGCAGGAGATTGGCGACCGAAAAGTACGCTGTCTGTTCCCTGAAAATGATCCGGTCGAACTTCCGCGAAGCGACGTGGTTGTCGAAAGAGAGCAGAAAGAAGTACCTTGCATTCTGGAAGTCAAAGATTACAGCGTTTGGTTCCCGATTCGCGGCGGTTTTCTGAGGCCGACGGAATATGCCAAAGCTGTAAATAATGTCTCATTCGATGTACGCAGAGGGCTGACCACAGCGCTGATCGGTGAAAGCGGCAGTGGTAAAACTACGGTTGCCCGAGGCATTCTCCAGCTTCTCAGACAACAAGCAAAAATCACCGGTTCTGCGCTCTTGAACGGAAAAGACTTAGGCAGCTTGAATGGTCCAGACCTTAGACAAGCTCGTGTCGATATGCAGGTTATCTTCCAAGATCCGTTCTCCAGCCTGAATCCGAGAATGCGTGTCAAAGAAATTCTGCTTGAGGGCTTGGAAAGTCTGCATCCTGATATTCCGGCGAGCGAAGCACTGGGCAGAATTGAAGATGTCATCGGTCTTTGCGGGCTTCGTTCCGATTCTCTGAATCGTTATCCGCATGAGTTCTCGGGCGGTCAAAGGCAGCGATTGGCGATTGCTCGAGCCTTGGTGGTTGAACCCAAACTTCTGATTTGCGACGAACCGACATCGGCTTTGGATGTTTCGGTACAGGCTCAAATCCTGAATCTTTTGAATGAAATTCAAAGGAGCCGCGATATCTCCTACTTGTTCATTACTCATAACTTCGGTGTCGTGCGTTACCTTGCTGATGAAGTCATTGTGATGAAGTCCGGAGAAGTGGTAGAAGCGGGGTCGGCGGCAGAAATCCTTAATCGTCCGAAAGATCCTTACACCTGTCGCTTGCTGGAAGCAGTTCCGAATTTCGATTCCCTGAAGTAACGAACAAGAAGTTCGCATAAGGCCGGCAGACGCGCCTGGACGAGGAAAGAGGTTCTAGGCGCTGTTAGCGAAGTACGACGAAAGACGAAATAAAAATTCAGAGGGGAGTTTTATTTCTTAGTGATCGATTTAAAGATGCTCCGTCTTCTCTTGCTAAGCGTTCTTGTTGTCAAAGAAAGTGTTCAATTTTTGAATTGAACAAAAATTGAACAAGATCGAACAAGTATTGAGTAACTATTGAACAAGTATCGTGCATAGGGCGAGCTTGTGAACGAATTTGTCTTTTCAATCTGGAAAGAGCAACTGAGCGTTTTCAGCAATGCCCCGCTGATTTGCGGCGATGTCTATGAAAACTTCTCCCAGGCGATCTTGATCAGATATGAAATGGATTCCATTGTTCTGACATAAATCTAAATAGATCGCCAGCGCCGTTCTTTTGTTGCCGTCCTGAAAGAAGTGCCCTTTGAGAAGGCTTACTACGATACTGGTTATCTGCTCTTCAATGTCCTCGTAATACGAATAGCTGGACAGACATCCACAGACTCTCTGTTTTCTTTCGTCTGAGCAGCGATTGCCCGTGAGGGCTTCGTTGATTAGGACAACCGCATCTATATCTAATGGTGTACTCATTTGTCTTTTAGATAATCAAAAGTCTTTTTGAAGGCGTTTAGATTTTCTTTAAAGCGTTTGAGCATTTGCTCTTTAGTATTTGGGCGAAGCTCCTGTTTTTGAGGAGCTGGTTTCTTATCTGTCATAGCTCAAGAAAGAGAAGAGCCGATTCGGTTCGGTTAACCGGTTCGTCTTCTTCCCTCAAGAAGAGAAATTATCCTTGTTCGCTGAAACGTTCTTTAAGCCGCTGAGGCAGTCCACCGCTGCGCTGCGTAACGGTCTTTAAAGACATGTTCAGAACATCTCTAGATCCGAAAATCTGGCACGTCTCTTCCGAACGAGTAATGCCGGTATAAAGAAGTTCGCGCGTGCACAAGGAGGCGGCATCACTTCCGGCGCTTAGTGTCGGCAGGAAGATGGCGACATCACGGAAGCCGGAACCCTGTGATTGGTGAATAGTGATCGCGAATGCTGTGTCATATTTCGGCAGCAGCTGGGCTGGCACGATTTTCTTCAGATCACCGATGAATGCATACCACATCGGTTTGTCGGAATCAGCCGTCTTCAAACCGAAAATAATAGTTACGTCACCGTTGGCGACACCGAGGCCGGAGTCGTTTTGACGAACGATGATGACCTTGCCGTTGTACATGTCATCTGCGGATGGCACTTTAAAAGCCGATTTAACAAAATCTTCGCAAAAATCATTGACGGGGTTGACGCCGGTCGGACCTTCACGTTGTGCGCACAAAGGGCGGAAGGTACTCAGTTCCTTCCAGACGTCTTCAAGAGCTTGTTGTACCTCGTCAGGAAGGTTTTCGAAGTTGGCTGATCTTGAATCCATATCGTTTTTATCGTTCAAAGTTAAAGTCAGGTTTAAGTTTTGGACTGCTTTGCAGTAAGAATCGAGTTTTTCCTCTAACCATTTCTGAGCCTGCAGAGGAAGATTCCTTCCCGCAGATTTGAAAAACACGCCGGTGTCTTTAAACCCTTCGAACGGGAAATCGTCTGTATATTCAACTTGCGAAATAAAGCTGGAAAGGTCGGGATCTTTCTTTTCTTCGAGCGCAAGCATGCACTGAGCTAATCTGCCGATAGCGGATTTGTCGTTGAAGCGAATGCTCTCTTTTAATTCAACAATATGGCCTTTCAAAACACCCGAATTATCAGAGATATCCGCAAACACAGAACCCGGTCCTACGGCGGCCAGCTGATGCTTGTCGCCTAAGAACACAGTCTGTGTTCTTGCCGGATCAATTGCTCTGACAAGTTTCAAAGCAAGAGCCGAATCAATCATTGAACTCTCATCCACGATCAGCAGATCTGCTTCGATCGGATTGTCTGCTGAAGGTCGTTTGCCGTTGGATAAATCCGTGACGAGCAATTTATGGATCGTCAAAGAGGTCAGCCTATCTTCTGCAAGGGCCTTGCGAACGGCAGGGTAGTAAGGAGCAGAGGCCGGACCGGCATCCGCCTGATTTTTTACGGATTCAAGAAGACGACTTGTGGCCTTTCCGGTTGGGGCACACATTTGAATGATGCCCTTCGGATGTATTTCCAAAAAGGCTTCAATGAATTTCACAACGGTGGTTGTTTTGCCGGTACCGGGACCGCCGCAAATAACGGAGAACTTCTCTGAAACCGCGAGTTCCGCTGCTTTTTGCTGGCACTCATTTAGAGAGAAAGCCTTCTTATTACCTTTTTCTTTGGCGATTTTTAAGGTCTCTTCCAAAACCTTTAATGCTTTTTTGACTTGATCTGCGTCGCGGACAGTTGCAGAACACATACCTTGGATACCTGCGGCCAAACGACTTTCAGAGCAAAAATTGCGGCGGGAATAAATTCTCAGCTTTTTCGGTTCGCTCTCATCAAGAAGGAAAGGCCTAGGAGTGACAGAGAGGTTGCAAGGTTCGTCAGCAATCTTGTTGCTGCTGTCTGTTAGCAGCTCAGCTTCCCTGAGCAGCGTCACGTACTCTTTATTTTGCGGCGTTGCATCAAGCTCGGCACATAAACCTCCTAGGTGTTCGGCTTGTCCGAGATGCAGCATAAAAAATGCCAGTGCATCTCTTAGCTCTTCAGTAACGGTTTTTCCCCGACGAGCCAAAAGGCCAAGCAGAATGGTGCCGAGGTTTTCAAATGAATTTTGGTTTTGTGAAATCATTTCAAAATACTCCTTTGGCACGAGATTCCAGAAGTTCTCGGCTGAACCCGTTTTTTAGAAAGTCATCTAAACATTCGATAAGGGCATCTTTTGGACGTTCAAAGTACGTTCCGCGCGCATTCCTGTCGATACCGCGCAGGAAGCAGTAAACCGCCCCTCCGATGGCTTTATAGCCTGTACCTTCCGGTAGATTTAAACGAACTTCGAGCATTCGTTTGAGCGCAACGAGATAGAGCGCCAACTGAAGCTCGTAGTGATTATTTTTCATCAAGGCATCTACGGCTTCCCGTGTGTACAGCTCAGGAGAATTGCTGCGGTAATCAATTTTGTTCGTCTTCCAGTCGATGACCCAATATTTACCGTCTGCCGCGAACGCCAAGTCGATGGAGCCTGTGAGGTATCCGCGCATATCGAGTTCTGACAAATGAAAGTCTTTATAACGAGAATCAAAGGCCGTTAGCGTTTCAGCCAAAAGACTCGCCGTCAGACGTTCTCTGCCCTTTATCGGAGCTCCGACGGAAAGCATGAATTTCAATTCCGGACGACACTCTTTAAGATCTTTAAAAAGCTGAGAGAGTTCGAATTCCGGCGCGGTTGGAAGTATTTTTGCTGAAAATAACTCATCGAAGAGCTTTTTGGTTTTGGATTCGATTTCGGCCTCTCGTTCTTCTGTTTCAGAAACAACATGACCTTTAAAACGCTCCCGTAAGAATATATCGACTTTGACTTTCCAATCCAGGTAACCGGAACAGAAAATCTTTTCCAACAATTCATGGACTTTTGTGCCGAATTCAGTAGCGCTCTGGGAACCTTTGAGGACTTCCAATATATCTTCTTCTTTCGACTCCACGATCGGTTCCTCCGATTCGGGAATTTCCGTTTCATCGGTAATGACAGCAGAGTCCTGAGCCTCCATAGTCCTCAATAAACTTGAGAAACTGGAGGAAGTCCAGGAAGTATATTGCTTGGCTCCATCACCGGCTCTGAGATCAAGATGCATAGGCTGTTCTCTGAAGGAGACCTTGGAGTCCTCAAATTTGTCCGGGTCGAAGTCAAAACGGATATCAAAAGGAGAGTATGCATCCAAAGTTTCCTTAGAGAGCGTGAGCGGATGTGAGCTGTTCTTGTTGTAATCGGCTATTCCGTCAAGTAAGGCTTTTTTGACCTCTGCGGCTGCCACTCCGTTCGGATTTAAAGCATCTCGCAATCGATTCAGACCTTCAAAAATAGCCGTTTCACCGATAATCTCTCCACAAATGGCTTGAGCGAGGGGACTTTTTCCACCGTTAGTTTTATAAGGCAGCCCCGCATTAGTCTTCTTGAGAAAATATGGAAGAACAACTCTTGCCGTAGCTCGGGTCATGGCAACATAGAGAAGCCTGATGTACTCTTCATATGATTTCTCAACAAAGTCAGCCGGTGCGTTCTGTTTGGTTTCATAGAAGGTAATGACGCCTGTAGCATCATTTCGAAATTTTTGGCCAGTGGGATCCTTTAAGGCGCGGTCGAGATAATAAACCACCGGATACTGGAGGCCTTTACTGCTGTGAATGGTCTCTATCCGGACTACGTCGGAATCAGTTTCACGTCTTAGTTTGTAGTTTTCGTTGCTCTTCTCTTTTTCTTGTTTTAACCAACGAAGAAGTCCCTGCAGATTATCTATGGTGTTGTGCTGCTGATGCAGCAGTTCCAGGATGTGCTGATAATTTGTGAGGGCGCGTTCTCCGCCGTATTGCAGCAGCCGCTCTTCGGTTTTGGCACCGGCGAAGAGGTTTGAGACGGCGGCGATGATTCCGCTTTTTTCATAGATTTTTGCTGAGTTCTCCAATAACAGGCGTGCCTGAGCCGAAGCCGCATCGTTATTTAATAAGTCATCCAAAGAGTCACCAAAGATTCTGGTTGCCTGGGCGGCCGCGACAAGACGCGTATCTCTCGGATCGTACATGGCTTCCAGAACGCTTTTGAGTTCGTGGGCTTCTTTGGAACATAAAACATTCTCGTTCGAGGACCGAAGGGTTCGAATACCGCGCTTACGCAGCTGCTCAATGACTTGGTCCGCATGAGAACGCTGGGCAACCAATATAGCGATATCGCTGGGTCTAAGCCTCCGGCCTTCATAGAGAACGTTTTGAGTTAGTAAGTATTCGATTTCATCTGCAATGGCAATAGCCTCCATATTGCGAAGCGGGCCTACATTGGACAAAGCCGGTGTGTTGGCATTTGACCAGAACGCAAAAGAGGAAAGGGGTTCGAGCTTGCCTTTTCTCTCTATGAAGAGAGGTAATTTTTTCTCATTGGCTTTTACCGGCGAATAAGTAAGAGCCGAGTTCAAAAAACCGCCTCGTGGGCTCTTCCCTACCGGATTAAAGTATTCATTAACTCCGGCAATGATCCCCGGCGTGGAACGAAAATTCTTTACTAATTGATAAGTGTTGCCGATTTCTTTTCTTGCTGTCAGATACGTCTCGAGGCTGGCATTTCTGAAGCGGTAGATAGACTGTTTCGGATCGCCTACAAAGATAATGGGTTTGGAGCTCTTCGGATCTTCTAGGAAAAGACGTTTGAAAATCGAGTACTGGATAGAGTCCGTATCCTGAAACTCGTCAATTAATGCAGCGTCGTAAAGTTTTTGAATTGCCTCGACGAATTCCGGATCTTTAACAATGCGCTCTTCTGCTTCAATCAGCAGATCGTCGAAGGTATATAGACGGTCTTCTTTCTTGTTTTCTTCGTAGAGCTTTGTTGCCTGATCAATAAATTTATTAAAAAACTGGTTGGTTTCTTCTTCAGGCTCATGATCGGAGTCTTTCATCAGCTTCATTTGCTGAGTGAGGGGCTTAGTTCTGCTTAGGCCGGCAGCAGCTGTTAGGATATCATTCCATGGAATGTCTCGAGCCAGGGATAATTGTTCCGTAGGGCGGGTCGGATAAGCCCCTGGAAGGTTTGTGCGGAGAAAAGTACTCAGCGCCTTATCTTTAGCGTTTGAATCATCGCCGATCTCAAAGTCGTAGTTCCCTTTTGAAGAAAAGACAAAGTCCTGGAGAATTCGTTGGCAAAAGCCATGGATAGTGAAAATGGCTGCGTCGTCGATCTTATTGAGTGCTTTCTGCAGCTTTTCAAGAATTTTTTCCTGAGAATATTTCTTTTCTTTCCAACTATCCAGCAGATCCTTGAAGCTTCCGCCATTGTTCAGCCTGATTTGTTCAATCAGTTCTGTCAGGTTGCTGCGCAAACGAGAGGACAATTCATCAGTGGCAGCATTCGTGAATGTCACGACCAAAATACGATCTAGCTCGATTTCTTCTTCGACTAACAGCCTGAGAAGTACTCGCATCAAGGAATAAGTTTTCCCAGTACCGGCGCTGGCTTCCAAAAGCATGCGCCCCTTAATCGGCGTTTTGGCAGGATCAAATTCATTAGAAGGCATAGGTACTCCGATTAAGATTTAAGTTGCAGAATGAAGTTGGTTAATTCATCGATTGCTGTAGGAAAATGGATTCTTTTCTTTTTGTCTTCTCTTTTGCTATCTTTCTTTTTACCCTTTCCTTTGAGATCTTTCTTTTCTTCCTTTTCTTTGAGCAGATTGAAATAATCACCCAGATCCTTTTCCAGGGTTTTAGATAAATCAGCAGCTCTTCGAATACTTTCCTCTGAGATTCCTTGCCAAAGCAGAGCGTCCTCGGAGGCTTTCATGCCCAAAGCATTTTTGCAGTGACACTCGAATAACTTTAAGAAAGCTTTAAGAGGCTCACTGTCGTAGTTTTGAATAAGCGTCGAGCTAGAAGTAACGAAATGATCTGTACCCGAACTTTCGTTAAAGATGAGCAAGTCGTAGGGTTCTCCGGCTTCGGTCCATATAATTTGACGCAATAGTTCACGTTTTTGCTCCGATGCGGAGCAAAATACGCCGAGCTTGACGCGTACGGTTTTATCTTTCCTTTTCCAAAGGAAAAGATCCGTTTTGTCCGAGAGCCGATGGACGAAGTTTGAAACTGAAGTCGGAACTCGATAATCGAGCGTGACAGAGAGGCCTTCAAGTGCCTCTGTTTCCATAAATTTGGTTTTTGCAGAATATGCCTCGGCTACCTCTGAGGTCTCAAAACTGAGAACCGCACGTCGGACGCTTTCAATGCCGTACTTCGGGTTAAGGTCCAGAAGATTGAGCGCCTCTTGATCAGAGAAGTTATTTTCAAGCAAAGAAAGGAATTTTCGGCTGGCCTCCGAGTGCATTAGTTTGTCATCTTTCGCAGGGACGATCATTCTTTCGTCGGCTTCGAAATCTGACGATTCAAGCTTGAGCAGCGTAGCGGCCCATTCGTCGTAAGAGGTCAGGAATTTTATGAGGAAATTAACCTGCAGTTCCCGAAGGGAGGGGTGCTGCATCGTCTTGGGAAGTTTTTCTTTAGGAATACCGGTGTTGGCAAACATGGGTTCTTTTGCACCAGGGTTCCTGTAGGCGTGTTCGATTGAACCGAGAACATCTTTCCGGGGACTCTTCCAGAAAAGGTTGTTCTCTCGTTTTCCTAAGGATTTCGGTTCTTCTAAGAAATTTCGAACTGAAAAGCGATTCAAAGGAACCTTAGTCACGATGCTCTTCCAAAGCTCTTCTGCCTTTTCCTGAGCAGTACCGTCCTCCATTCCTACGTTCATGGCATGAGAAAGGAAGTAATTCTTGAAATTATCAATGACGAGCGACGGATTATTTTCGCTTTGCGGTTTCGTTCCGATGGTGTAGGAAATCAAGAGGTTTTCTCGAGCGCTGAGGAGTGTGTCAAGAAAGACGGCGTTATTGTCCTTTCTTGCGTCTCGGTCGCCGCGGCGGCGGTGATCCTTAGTTAAGTCAAATTCTTCAAACTTAGGAGTTCCCGGGAACCCGCTTTTCTCATCGAAGCCCAGGCAGCAGATGACTTTGTAAGGAATGCCTCTAGCCAGCGAGATGGATGTAAAGGTCATGGTTCCGGAGCTCGGCACTTCGCGTTTAGTTTTAGAGAGTTCGCTTCTCAGCTCGCTCAATACAACATCGAAGCTGACCGGTTTTTCGGTGTTTCCGAAAGCGGCAGCCATACCTTCGCAGACTGTCTCGATGATTTGCGTGAAGTTGTACGACTCCTCAGGATCACAGTTGTTTCCGAAGAAACGTTCTTTCATACCTAGCAGCGCTTCTCTCCAGGCTTCTGCGGGAAGTGCAAATTCGGAAGCGAGCAGTACACGACGCTGATCGGCAAGGTTCAGGTAAAGCTGAGAAACAGCTTGGAGCAAGCGGCCCGAGCCGTCGGAAACGACATCAAAACCGGCTTCTTCATCTCCGCGAATGGGCAGGACATTCTTGAAAGGCAATGGAGAGGCCTCATCAAGAAAGAATCCGAGAGAAAGCCGTTCCATGGCGTCCTGCAGAGAGGCGTCTTCGTCTGTGAAATTCAGCGCCGCAAGCTGATCGTGATCGATTCCGACAGAGTATCCGGCAGAATAAAGCCAAGTCTGAATGACAGAGATGTCATCTAAGGACAGTCCCCACTGCTGCTGTACGGGGAGTTTTTCCAGCCAAGCAAAAAATTCTCTGGCGGAGAAATCCGACATCAAGAGTTTTCCCAAGCCCACAAACGCATCTGCGAGAGAATTTTGTTTTTCTTCGCTGAGACCGATGATCTTCCAAGGGATGTAAAGATCCTTCGGCAACGAGGCCATGACGCCTTCGATGATAGGAGCCGCCTTTTCAATGTCCGGAACAACGACCAAAACATCGGAAGGTTTTAGGCAGCGTTGTTTATCCGTAAACCAATTCTGGAGAATGTCGATGGTTGCTTCGACTTCTCGGACAAAAGAAGGTGCTTTGAGGATGCGAAGGCTGACGTCGTTCTCATCAGGCTCTGTGGGCAGAAGTGTGCTGTCCATTCTAAGAATGGAGTTTTGAAAGCTATGCAGGAACGACTCGGAAGGATACTCAAGATACGCAGAAGCTGACTCAGCATTAACCTTGTTTTTTACTTCTTCCTCAGAATTCTCGAAAGCTTTTTCTGAACTTATAAAATCCCGAGATCCGGGCTGTTTGACAGACGAATCCTGACGCTTCTTTTTGGCTTCCTCTGAAATATCTGTTTCGATCGCTGAAGCTTCCTCCTCAGAGAAAAGGAAGCTGTCCAATCTGTCAATGGCGGCTCTCGTACTTGCTGCATTTGTCAGTAGGTAGTTCAGGCAGCTGTTGTCGACTTTGAAATTTTCTGACCAATCGAACTGCGCTTTCGGTACGGACTCAAACCAGTACTCGGCACATGGATTAAGAATGTACAGATTAAGTTCTGCCGGGGAATCTTCATAAGCCCGAATCAAAGGCAGTAAGTTAGGCGGAATTGAGAACGGCAGGAAAAGATGAATCGGCAGGCTGCCTTCAACCGGCTTGTTCTTGCGGATTCGTGTAATGGTATTTTCAAGCCAACTGAAGATTCTTCCTTTGCTGTCAGCGCCGGTTTGTTCGATTAATTCTTGCCAAAGACGCTTTTGCCATAAAAAGTCAGAGTTGTCCTTCAGCCTCGCTTCTTCGATCTTTGCATTCGGCGCTGGGAGCGGGTTGTTAAGTTCAAACTTTTCTAAGGCCCACTGCTGCAGCCAATCAAAACGATAAGAGCCGTATGTGATGAAGACCGTGTTCAGATGGCGGGCAAACTCCAGAACACCGACGGGATCCAACGTTTGAATGTACTCGTATAGACGCTTTTCTTCCTTAGGAAAGGTCCTTTCACTTTGCTTTTGGCGCAGGATCTCGTAAAAAGTCCAGTCCATGGCCTGGGAAGTCTCAGTGTTAGAAAGAGACTGCCCGAGAACTTTGAACATCCAGCTGGCGACGTTGGAGAATTTAATTCCCGGCGTTGCGCCGAAGTGATCGGCTAAGAAGCGGTTAAGGTTGTCCTCGACCATCGTCGTCGGGACGATAACTTCGATTTGCTCAAAAAAGGAGGCGTTCCTGTTTCGCAGGTCCTCCAGATTAAAACCGATTTTTGTGGCAAGAACCGTCCGAAGAACTTCGAACGAGTTCGAATAAAAAGTAGAAATCAAGAGAGGACCCTCCAAAAAGGAAAAGCCGACGATTTAAATTTGTTGTGAGTTGCTGAGTCAGGCTTTTTTCAGCGGCGGCACGCGCACACAGAAGGTATAGGCGTAGTCGCCGATGGCATCGAGTTTGTAGCGGGCACCGCGCAGTAGCACGTAGAAGACACCGTCCTTATCAACTAAGAAGTTGGGGTGTACTTCAAGATCGTTTTTCTGGGCATAGTTTTTAAAGTCTTCTTTAGATTCTTCGACGGTTTTGCCCGGGGTTTGATAAACACCGACTAAAAAATGATCTTCGAAATAATCGTTGGGAATGTCCAAACGATCGTAGATCGAGACAGCTTCAATGCTTTCAATGGTTCGAATCTGCTTTCCGACGAGCGTATCGGAGACAACTTTTTCCAGTTTGCCGGGAATGGCTTGGATGTCCTGTCTCTTACCGACGCAGACGAGCGCAACGGTAATTTCGCCGTCCTCCGTGTCGCAGCTTGAAGTGTCGCGCGGGAAGCACTGCACCTGGCGGACACCGACGCACTCTAATCCCATGACAAGCAGAAACTCCTCAGGGAAATAAATCTGAGAAGCAAAAGACGGGTGCATTGTGATGGTGATTTGAGCTTTATTGTCAGGGCAGGCAGAAGCTTCCAGATCCTGAACATCGTTCCAGGCCTGGCGCGCCTGTTCGCTCAATACTTTGACGTTGTCTTCAAAATCGTAGGGAAGAACGGACAAGTCCAGCTGCGTCTGACGCTCAGACAGGTTGTAAGCACTAATATAGGTCGTCATCGAATAAAAACCCCAAATCTTTATGTTTTCTATCGAGCCCGAAATGGCTGTATGCGCGTGGTGTAGCCACGCGTCCCCTTGGTGTTCTCTGAACAAAGCCTTCTTTGATCAGATAAGGCTCGACCATGTCTTGAAGCGTATCAGACTCTTCGCCGACAGCGGAAGCCAGGTTTTCGATACCGACGGGACCGCCTTGGAACTTCTCAATGATCGCAAGCAGGAATTGACAATCGAGGCTGTCTAAGCCGATCGGATCGACTTCCAGCATCGTAAGGGCGTCTTTTGCGATTTGTTCGGATAATTGGCCTTGATGACGGACCTCAGAAAAGTCACGAATACGTCGAAGCAGTCTGTTTGCGATTCGAGGCGTACCGCGGGAGCGTCTTGCAATCTCACCGGCTGCGCCTTTGTCTGCGGGCATGTTCAGCAGGTGCATGGAGCGCAGCACGATGGTGGTCAGATCCTCAGGCGAGTAATACTGAAGCTGAGCTCGAATGCCGAAACGATCCTGCAGCGGTTTGGTCAATGAGCCGGCTCGCGTAGTCGCACCGACAAGCGTGAAATGAGGAAGATCGATCTTGATCGAACGGGCGGCAGGGCCTTCGCCGATCATGATGTCGAGTTTGAAGTCTTCGAGGGCCGGATAAAGAATTTCCTCTACAACCGGGGAGAGACGATGGATTTCGTCAATGAAGAGAACGTCATGAGGCTCCAAGCTCGTGAGCATTGCAGCCAGGTCACCTGCCTTTTCAAGGACAGGGCCGGAGGTTTGACGAAGTTTGACGCCGAGTTCGTTGGCGATGATGTTTGCCAGAGTTGTTTTACCTAAGCCCGGAGGCCCGAAGAGCAAAACATGGTCCAGGGCCTCGCCGCGGTTGCGCGCAGCCGTAATGAAGAGATCGAGCTGCTCACGAATCCCGTCTTGGCCGGCATAGTCTTTGAGACGTGTCGGACGAAGGGCCTTGTCGATAACTTCTTCTTTTTCTTTTCTTTCAGAGGAAAGAATCGAATTGCTGTCCGCCATGGATTAACCTTTCTGAGCAAGTTGACGCAGGCAGAGACGAATGCCTTCGGAGGCGTCGGCATCGGCAGGGACGTTTTTCGCAGCGCCGCGAGCTTCGCGTTCGCTGAAACCCAACGCAACCAAAGCCTGGATGACCTCTGTCTGAACGGAAGAAACCGTGGGCGCAGAAGTGACGACCATCTTGTCCTTCAGCTCAAGAACGAGACGTTCGGCCGTTTTCTTACCGATGCCGGGAACCATCGTCAAAAGTCCGATTTCATTATTGGCAATGGCGTTTCCGATATCTTCTGCAGACATAGAGGAGAGCATGGCGAGCGAAATTCTTGGACCGATGCCGCTCACTTTCAGAAGCTGCCGGAACACTGATTTTTCCTGAGAAGTTAAAAAGCCGTAAAGCAGCTGCGCATCTTCACGAACGATCATGACGGTTTCCAGAAACACTTCTTCGCCGATGTTCGGAAGATTGTAGAAAGTGGACATCGGGACATCGATCTCGTAGCCTAGTCCGCCGCACTCAACAACAACTTGCGGAGGATTTTTTTGAAGAATTTTTCCTCGAATGGTTGCAATCATTAGTTAGACCTTTCCTTCATAACGTTTCGTCCACTCGTTTCTTGAGCGGCGAGCACTTGAGCCTCTGCGGGATACACCGGTTCCGCTGCTGCCGGCCTTGGTTCCGAGTGTCGGTACGAGGCCGAGCAGGATACTGGAGCTGCCGTAGCAGATCGCGGTTGCCAGAGCATCCGACTCGTCCGGACTGAAGCGCGTGTCCTCAAGCTTCAGATGCCTTAGAACCATTTGCTGCACTTGATCTTTGTCAGCGGCGCCGTAGCCGGTTACGGATTTTTTAATCTCGCGAGTGCTGATTTCTATGCATAGGATAGAGTGACATGCGACAGCACACATCGCAGCGCCTCTTGCGTGTGACAGCAGCATGCTGGACTGGGCATTCGTATTCAAGAAAGTTTTTTCAATCGAAGCGACATTCGGATGATGCTCCTCGATCAAAGCCGACAAGGACTTAAAAATGAATCCCAGTCTGTCGGAAAGTTCGCCTGCGGGTACATTCAAAACACCAGAGGCGACATAGGTGAAATGACCGGGCACAAAATCTACAAGGCCGTAGCCGGTGTGATTAAGCCCCGGGTCAATTCCGAGAATACGAACAGCCTTTTGGCTCACTAGAAGCCTCCGCCCATGCCGCCCATACCCGGGAAGCGGCCGCTAAGGCTTCTGAAAGCGCGCATCATTTTGCCCATGCCGCCTTTTTTCATCATCTTCATCATTTCGCGGCTCTGCTCAAACTGTTTGAGCAGACGATTGACTTCCTGAACGGTAGTGCCGGCGCCGGCAGCGATTCTGCGCTTGCGGCTTGCTTTGATGATTTCGGGTTTTCTGCGTTCATGCGGTGTCATCGAATTAATGATGGCTTCAGTACGGGCGAGCTGTTTCTTAGCCTGTTCGTCGTCAACCTGGCCGGCAGCTTGGGCGAACTGTGCCGGGAGTTTCTCAATTAAGGAAGAGAAACTGCCCAGGTTTTTGACCTGAGCGAGCTGATCCTTGAAGTCTTCGAGTGTGAAATCGTCGCCCTTACGCATTTTTTCAGCGAACTTCTGGGCTTTTTCGATATCCACGTTCTTGCGGACTTCATCGACAAGAGAAACGATGTCGCCCATGCCGAGGATTCGTCCGGCCATGGCCTGCGGATCAAAACGCTGGAAACCGTTGAGTTTTTCACCAACGCCCATAAATTTGATGGGCTTACCGGTGACCATGCGAACGGAAAGCGCTGCACCACCTCTGGAGTCGCCGTCGACCTTAGTCAGAATCACGCCGGTTAGCGGAAGTTTTTCGCCGAAGGCTTTCGCGGTGTTGACTGCGTCCTGACCGACCATGGCGTCGACCACGAAGAAGGTTTCGATCGGATTTAAGAATTTTTCCAGATCGCTGACCTCATTCATCATCTGCTCGTCGATCGCTAAGCGACCGGCCGTATCGACGATGAGCACGTCGTAGTAATGAAGCTTTGCGTATTCGAGGGCCTTGCGGGCAATATCGAGCGGTTTTTCGTTCGGAGTACTCGGGAAGAAGTCAATGTTGGCCTGCTGAGAAACTGTTTGCAGCTGATCAATAGCGGCAGGACGGTACACGTCGGCGGAAACTGTCAGAACTTTTTTCTTCTTTTCTTCTTTGAGCCATTTACCGAGCTTGCCGGCGGTCGTCGTTTTACCGGCACCTTGAAGGCCGGCTAACAGGATGATTGCGGGAGGCTGGGTAGCGAGGTTGATCTCGCGAACATTTTCAGGATCCTCTCCGCCGATAACTTTTGTTAATTCGTCGTGAACAATGCCGACCAATGCCTGGCCCGGAGTCAGGCTTGTCTGAACTTCGGTTCCGAGGGCTTTTTCTTTAATTCTTGCAATGAGATCTTTGACCACGGGAATGGCAACGTCTGCCTCGAGGAGGGCAATACGAATTTCACGCAGCATGTCCTGCATGTTGGATTCGGTCAGACGAGCTTGTCCGCGAATGGTTTTGACGACTTTGGTAAGACGCTGAGTAAGAGAATCGAGCATTACATTAATTCAAAGGAAAGAGTTAAGTCATACAATACGATCAACTATATAAAAAAGAGTCGTAACGATGACATTGAATGCCATATTTTACGTTTTTGCGGCCGTATTGTATTTAGCCGCAGCCTTCGGAATTTACAAAACGTTGCAAGAGCCTGAACCTACGGAGAAATTCTGGATTCGCCCCCTGATTTGCGCAGGTCTTATGATCCAGGCTTACCTGATTTACGAGGCTTTGTTCCTGTACGGGACTCCGCACTTTGGAATGGCGCTAGCGCTGACGATTACGCTGTTCACCTGCACGTTCCTGCTGCTCTTGGAAAGTTTCTTCTCTAAGATCGGCGCCATGCTGGTTTTTGTTCTGCCGCTTTCTGCGGTTAGCATGCTTTTACCGCTTCTGCTGCCTGGTTCTCCCTTAGCGCCGGAAACCGCGAGCGGCCCTTTCAGACTGCATCTGCTTCTGGCGATTCTTGCGTACAGCGTGATGACGATGGCGCTTATCCAAGGACTGCTTTTAATGGCCGTTCATAAGAGAGTCCGCGCCAAGGACTTTGTTACTCACGAGGGCGCAAAGCACGTCAATATTTTGGACAACATGCCTTCCATGATGGAAATGGAGAAAATCCTTTTCCGTTTGATCTGGGTCGGGTTCATTGTTCTGACCGCTGCGATTCTGTTCGGTGCTGTCTATTCTCAGGAACTTTTCGGCCAAGCCTTCCGTTTTGACCACAAGACTGTCACCACCTGCATGGCCTGGCTCATCTTCGGAATCCTGCTTCTCGGACATCATCTCAGAGGCTGGAGAGGAAAGTTTGCCGCTCTTTGGACCGTTATCGGCTTCTGCGTTCTGATGGTTTCTTATATCGGCGTTCGCTTTGTTATGGAAGTTGTTCCGGGAGCCTAAGTCATGTCCAGGATCATTTTCTTTGTTCTTATCGTTGCCGTTATTTACTTTGCCTGGCGTTCCATGCGCTTAAAGCAGATTCAGCTTGAAAAGCGCCTGGATAAACAGGAAAAAGCCAATCTTGCGGAACACAAAAACGATATGCCGGGCGAAAAGATGGTTTCGTGCGCGAACTGCGGCTTGTATGTTCCGATCAGTGAAGCTGTATACAGCAATGGGAAGTACTATTGCTGCCGCCAGCACGCAATGAAAGGCCCGAAGGCGCACTGATGCGAATTTTTCCTAACGGCTGGTGTGACGAAGCGGCAATTCGGCCTTCCGAGCATTTCAACGAGCGGCCGGAAGGCGAAGAGATTTCTCTTCTGGTGATACACAACATCAGTTTGCCAGCCGGTCAGTTCGGAACCGGAGATGTCGACGCGCTTTTCTGCGGAACGCTTGACTGCTGCAAGCATCCGTCCTACCAAGATTTAGAAGGACTGCGCGTTTCTTCACACTTCTTTATTGATCGGAGTGGACGCCTGTTCCAGTACGTTTCCTGTTTGGACCGTGCCTGGCATGCCGGCGTTTCCTCTTACGAGGGCCGTGAGAACTGCAATGACTTCTCGATCGGCGTGGAATTGGAAGGTACAGATTCAGCGCCCTATGAGCAGGCGCAATATGAAACGCTCGGGCGCCTCACCGATGCACTTGCCGAAGCTTATCCTATCAAATACGTCACGGGCCATTCCATGATCGCACCGCTTCGCAAGACGGATCCGGGCCCTGCTTTCGACTGGCTTACGTATGAGAGTCTCTGCAAGACCGGTAAGCCGTTGTGTTTTCCTTACGTCTAAACGTCTAATTGAGCGGTTCAGGCCAAAATTCTGCATTGTTGACCGCCGCCTCATTTAGAATGATTAACAACAAAACAAGTAAAACGAGAGGATCAGAAAGTGTCCGCGATTTTTTTATTAACCCTTAGACTTCTTTGCACGGTTTTCGCGTGCCTGCTCTTGTTAAGAGCTTATTTAAAGTTTTTGCGTGCTCCCGGAAACGATCCGATCACTTCTTTCGCCTATACCACGACGCAGTGGGCTGTCGGTTCGGTCTCTAAATTCATTCCGAGAACGCCGACCATTGACTGGCCTTCAATTTTTGTCTGCTACTTAGTCGCCGTCATTTATCAGTTCTTCCACTGGCTGATGGGCTCGGGGGCCGGGGGATTTTTCCCATTTTTCTTTGATTCCGCCGTTCTGGTGGTGTACTGGGCCATTGAACTTGCAATGTTTGCCGCATTGCTTTTCTGCATTCTCTCTTGGGTAAACCAAACAAGCGCTCTTTACCGTACGCTGAGTTATCTCTGCTACCCCTTCCTGGCACCGATTAAGAAATTTATTCCGGTTTGGAAGAACATTGATTTTTCTGCGATCGTCTTCTTCTTGGTTGCCAATATTGTTTTAGCGCTGCTCGCTCCCTTGACTTAATTTCTGTTGATGACTGTTCTGTCCGCTGTTTGATGTTCTATGGAGACAGTCACCGACAAAAGCTAAATTCCCGTTCAGATTACAGAAGGCTCTGGGCGGGAATTTTGTTTTGGCTGGGGTCGGAAGGACGCTCTTCCAATTTCCCCTCTATAACAGAGTTGTTTTTCGAGACATTTGTATGTTGTCCAATGACAGCAAAGAGCTTCAAGCCGTCTCTCTAAAAAGCATCTCCAGTGGCTCGATGATGGGCCGAAAGAGCTTTAAAGAGAAAACAACGGTTTGCAGTCGCGGGCTTTTTAATTGATGAGTTGGAGATGCTGAATCCGGAAATTCTCAGCCAGGAATAGTCTGGCAGAAGGCCCAGTGTTTCTAAGCAACCTAAACGAAACGGCCTTCACTTTTTAGGCGAAGGCCGTAATTTTAGGAGTGAGTAACTACTGACTTACTCTTGATTTTGAGCTTGTAGGTTACTCGGGATCTGACCTTTGTCGTTGCTGAAGACTCTGTAGGCTTCAATGAACAGAGCTGCAGACAGAACAGCCAGACCGGCGGAGATGCCGACGATCAGCCAGTTCTTGCCGAGGTTGGCGTAGATCAGCTGACCAAGAGAGCAGAAGGTGACGGCAAACATGAAGTACATCGGGATCGTGACCATGAATGTCTTTCTGTTTTCTTTTCTGAGCCATGCGGCGATAGCGAGCAGAGACAGAGCGGCAAGCATCTGGTTTGCAGTACCGAAAATCGGCCAAATCGTGAGGTAAGAACCGACGGACATGTACCAGGCCAGAGCGATCGTGATCGCCGTTGCGACGTAACGGTTGCCGAGGAAAGCAGCGATGGGCTGTTCCTTACCGTCGTTGCGGCTTTCGACAGGACGTGTAACCAGTTCTTGGAAGATGAAGCGGCCGAGACGGGTTGCGGTGTCAAGAGTAGTGAGCGCAAAGGCGGAAATCGTCAGAGCAACGAACTCCTTAGACAGATTGAAATCAAGACCCAGCGCTGTCATGAAGGTTGCAGTGCCTTGAGAGAAGGCGTTGACCGGGCCGCCGGCTTTCAGGAGAGCCGGCAGTTTGTCAGCAGCAACGTAAGCGACGGAAATGATGGCGCAGATTGCCAGGAGGCCTTCAATCAGCATGGAGCCGTAGCCGATGAGCTTGGCGTTCTTTTCGTTATCAAGCTGCTTGGAGCTGGTACCGGAGCTAACCAGAGAATGGAAGCCGGAAATCGCACCGCAGGCAACAGTAACGAACAGAACCGGGAAGAGCCACTGACCGTGCCCGAGATCAAAGCCTACAAACGGAGAAATCTCCATGGTCGGTTGATAGAAGCAGATGCCGAGGAAGGCGGCAATGATCATCAGATAAAGTAGGAAGGAGTTCAGGTAGTCGCGAGGCTGCAGAAGAATCCAAACCGGTGCGATGGAGGCAACAAAGATGTAGCCCATCATGATCAGGAGCCACATGTCTTTAGAAAGGACGATCGGGAAGATATGACCGATGTAGAAAGCGGTAGCCATGCCGATGAGGCCCAGGACTGTACCGAGGAAAAGAGACATGCCGGTACGGTAGACGAGCAGGCCGAAAGCGACAGCAAGCAGAATGAAGAGCAGGGAGGATGTGCCGGCGCCGGGGTTGGCCACGAAAGTAGCAGCAACGATGTTGGCGAAGGCTGCAATCACAACCAGCAATGTAATCCAGGCAAAGATGGCGAAGAGAATCTTGGCTCTTTCACCGATGTTGGCTTCGATAATTTGGCCGATACTCTTGCCTTTATGGCGCAAAGAAGCCACCAAAGAACCGTAGTCATGCACGCCGCCGAAGAAGACGCTGCCGACGATAATCCACAGTGTGACGGGAACCCATCCGAAAACAGCAGCGGTAATCGGTCCGACGATCGGGCCGGCGCCTGCAATTGAAGAGAAGTGGTGTCCGAGGAGAACAGCCGGTTTTGTCGGAAGGTAGTCAATGCCGTCCTTCTGAGTTTCTGCCGGTGTTTTGCGTTTCGGGTCGATGCCCCATTGCTTGGCAAGCCAGGAGCCGTAAACGACATAGGCGATCAGAAAGATGACCGCCGAGCCGATAAGTAAGGTAAAACCGTTCATTTCTATTCCTAGTGTTTGAGATAAATTAGATAAAGCTTTTAGTCAGACTTCTTGGGGAATCCGAAGTTTCTAACAGTCCTTTTGCCGAACGAATTGGAATAAACCTTTTCGTTTTTGAGATCGACCAAAATGATGGCTAGATCGGCCCAACCGCGAAGAGAAAACCAAAAGTCTTTATGAAACTTTTTGGCAGACGCCGTCTCAACAATCTTCGGGTCAATTTCCTCTTCGGAAATCAACGCCGCAGTGAAAATTGAGGACATATGCTTTTCGTCCGTCGGCAGTTCCGAAATCAGTCTTTTGAACTGTTCGAAAACGGCTTCGATGTCTGTTTCCTTGATTTTGTCAGTACAGCCATAAAGCCCAACATACTCGTCATTGTTCACTGTGTATAACGAGATGCTTTTAGAGAGGAAGTACTTTTCCGAAGTTCGATTGTGTACTGCCCAAAGCGCCGGCTGAGGATTGAGTCCTTGAGGCGCTTCTTTGAAATCGAAAGCTGCGGTGAGTCGATCCCTCATCAAAGTTAAATATTCAGATGTATTCATTGGTTATCCGTAAAAATGCCTGCGGTTCGCCGAGAACACGCGCTGAACATGAACTTATTTTAGAGAGAAAAAAGCGCTGATTTTCGGAGAAGAGACAGAAAAAACCCGATATTTAGAGGTAAGACTATCAGGCAAAGGAAGGAAATTACCCGTCTTGGCAAGAAGATGAACTCAGAAGTTTTCATGCTCAATGTTGGATTTTTGCCTAAAGCTTTTACCGCCATCGGGTTATAAAAGAGGTACCAACTTCTTCGCAACCTTTTTAAGGACTGATTATGAAACGTTTGGTTTTGATTGCCTCCCTCCTGGGTTTTGCCGTATGCATGAATCCGGCTATCGCAAAAGACACTTCCGAACATCTCACCGCTCAGCAAAATAAGATGTCTTACTGCAGCAAGGAAGCCGCTGCTAAAGATCTCCATGGCGACAAGCGTAAAGAATTCATGAAGGAATGCCTGTCCAAGAAAGTTGATGACGGGAAAAAGAAACTGACCAAACAGCAGGAAAAAATGGTCAAGTGCAGCAAGGAGGCTAAAGAAAAAGCTCTGAAAGGTGAGCTTCGCAAGAAATTTATGTCTGACTGCCTGAAGAATTAATTACAGGACTGTCGGAAGCTCGGCCGTATAGAGGGGTGTTAGTTCAGTCCCCTGAGATTTTGCGTTTCTAGATCTTCATTATTTTAAAAATCCTAAATAAAACATAAAGTTAATGTTGAAATTGAGGGTTTTTTGTGCTAAACTAGATCATTATATATGGAGATCTATCAATGACAAATCCCAAGCTTCCTCCGATTCTGATCAATAAGGCCGGTTCTGTTTATTACGTTTACACGTATAAAAACGTTTGGGATAGAGAACTCAAGCGGAGCAAAAGAGGCGAATCCAAAAAGAT
>ENA-UEPG01000371-UEPG01000371.1-human-gut-metagenome-genome-assembly--contig:-NODE-371-length-47023-cov-35.220658_pt1 | contig 47023 bp, 42 predicted proteins | sample MGYA00242893_ERZ507902 | MGnify/ENA primary metagenome ERZ507902 (study PRJEB26167, sample SAMN06115491) | human gut metagenome | host: Homo sapiens | place: China:Gansu | collected 2015-04-23...
TTCCGGATTGGCGTACATCGACACATTATATCCCTGAAGGATGGCCAAACACAGGGTAGCATCCTGCTCCGGTGTCTTCCCCCGTTGTGAATATAAATCGTTTATCTGTTTGTGGATGGATCGTTGTAAGGCGGAAAGGTCATCCAGATACACGCAGCCTGCACTCCCCCCACCAGGAAGCAGCATGCGTACCAAATTTAATAAACCCTCTATGTTTTCCTGTAAAATAACAGCATCCATATCCCTCACCTTAAACAGCCGCCATAATAGGCTCTACATAACCGACAGGCATATCCACACAGGCACATCCCAGCATATTCAGGCGAACGGCGATCTTACTCTTGCCATCCACATTAACCAGTTCGCCAACAAGACCCGTCAGGGGGCCTTTAATCACGCGGACCTTTTCGCCACGGGCCAAAGGGGCACTGTTCATGCTGATCGATTCTTCAGAATAATCAAGCATGAAACGGAAACGGGCCATCTGCTCGTCAGGAATTACGGCAGGACTACTCTCGCCGCGCATCACCATGTAACGGCTCACAGTAGAAAAACTCAGGACTTCCATGCGTTCCCTAGGGTCAACGTGTACGAAGACCATCATAGGAAGCAAGACGGAGGTGACCAGCTTGCGACGGTCGCTCCATTGGTGGAATTCCTGTTGAACGGGAACGAAATTCTCGATACCCATCTTGTCCAGATGCTCGGAAACCTTCTTTTCATGGTGCATCCGAACCAAAGCAACATACCAGCGTTTTGAGTGTGCTACGCCTTCCCCTGTCCCATTAATAGGCCCAGCATTGAGTGATTTCTTTTTTCTTAAAATCATGTTTTTTTACCCCATGTTTATCCGTTACTTCTTAGGTAACTCACAAACAAAGGACAAGCGAAACAGGGAACTTTTTTCAACGAAAACATCGGAAGAGGACTGGTATTCAGGAAATAAGGCAGAAGTGAAGGTGTTTTTCATAAATTGGAATAAAAAAAAGACATAACACGGATATTGTCATTTTCCGTCTGTTATGCCGACTTTTGATTCATTTTAAGAAATTAATTTCATTTTTGTTTGCGTATTTTCATAAATATGTCCATCTTTGCGCCATGAATCATTCCGTTACCTAAGAAGTAACGCACACCGATAAACACTGTATATCAAGCTTCTAAATCAGATACACTGACCTACTCCGCACCGCTTTACGTAAGACAAATTCATCCGGTTCACCTCCGTACGCTCTTTCAGTTCAAAGCCTTTCAGATAAATCTGCGTAGTCTTGATGGACTTATGACCAAGCGACTCGCTGATCATCTCGATAGGGACACCACGGTACTTGGCAGTAGTAGCCCACGAATGACGAAGCGTGTAGGAAGTGACGGGGAAGTTGAGACGCAGCCGCTTTGCCAGAGACTTCAGACAGTAGTTGAATCTTCGGAGAGCGGACTGGTATTCACGGTAGGCTCTCTCATCCTTCCTCTTCTTATCACCGTGAAGAATGCCGAAAAGGTAGTCGGGACAGCCGGGACGGGGAGACTGCCGGTTCCGGAGTTGGTCGAGCATCTCCTGTGCACTGTCCAGAACCTCAACGCTCATGGGAGTCTTCGTCTTGACACGATTGTAGCGCAGCACGTTGCTATCAAGAGCGGATTTCTCCAAATGGCTCAGATCGGCGAAAGACATCCCGCAGAACTGGAACATCAGAGCAGCGATAGCCTGGGTACGGCGGAGACGGTCAGACTGGGGATCTTCATAAAGAAGCCTGCGAAGAGCGACGACGGGAAGCGCCCTTTTCTGACGCACGTCCACCCCCGTATAGACCTCATGAAACAGGCGGTGGACATAAGGAGCACTGCCGGCTTCCACACCCCGATTATAGATACTCCGAAGCATACGCATATACGTGGAAATCGTATTGGGCTTCAGACCACATTCGTAAAGGTGCTGTTCGTAACGGCGAAGACGCTCACGGGTGACTTGACGGAAAGACACACTATGGACACCACAAAACTTGCTAAAAGAAAGAAGGGCGTTCTGATAGACGTGCGCTGTAGAATAGCGGCCCTCCTCTCGCAAACGGCCGATATAGATATCGGCACATCGACTAAATCCATTTTTATTCATTATTTACATCACTAGTTTTATTACAACCTACAAAGTAAGATGAATAAACACGATATCTTAGTTTTATCTTGTTTGACTATATTAAAATTACTAAAAAGCTGATGCTCACGAATCCGTAACCCCATAAAAAATGTGAGAGAAAACCTTTCAATTTTCTCTCACATTTGGAAAACAATAAAATTAAACTCACTTACTAATTGCCAATTCGTTCGCTATTGCTTTCTTTTAAAACAGCAATTGGCATCATTCTTCGTTCTTTTCAAGAGACTTCTTCTCTTAAGCAATCTAATTCTCTACCTAATTATTAATTTACTCCCCTTAAAATTCTGTCTAGCCATGGACAGTTCATCCACCTGTTATCTATTGTCTGTTTATAAATAGTTCCTTATATTTATAAGAGGAGCTTTCTTTCCTTTTTTACCAAGAAAAATAGAAGAAAAAATAGATTTAATTAAAAAACGCCTTCCAGAGCACTCTGAGAGGCGTTTTTTAATTGCAGAAATATTTCACTTCCTGCTTTATATCAAGGATAATTTCTCTTTTTTACGGTGTGGACTTCTGTTCCCGTCTATTCTAATATGACTTTCTGCCCGCTCAACTGATAATTGATTCCCAAAGAACCAAATACTTTTTTCAATGTTTCGTGCAGATCTCTCGTCAGGATGGTTCCGTTATAGTACAGTTCATTATATTTTTCACACCCTACCACTTCCACATCAAAGATATGCTGAATATCTGCTACTACATTGACCAGCGGATCATCTTCATAACCGAGTACTTCGGGCAGTTCTTCCTTTTCCTGAACAGGACCAATCTTATTCTCATCACAGCGTACACTTTCACCGGCATTCAATGTCTGTTCGCCGATTGGTGTCTCTACCTTCACTGTTCCCTCTTCACAATTGACAGTGATCGTTTTTCCTTCCTGCTCGACCAAGAATTTTGTACCTAACACCGTAACATCTCCGGCTTCCGTTCGTACAGTAAATGTTTTACCCGGAGTCACGTCAAAAAAGGCCGATCCGAGCAGATTCAGTTTACGCCCCCAAAGCCAACTCACTTTATTATAAGACAAAGTTGAGTTTTGCATCAGCTTCACAGAACTGCCATCCGGTAGCTTGTAATCGACAGCTACTGCTTCAGACGTAATCTTCTCTTCCGACAGATAGTAATAACCGCCTATTCCGAAAAGCAGGATAAACAGGGCCGCTACTCTCCAGTAGATACAACTGCTCCTAAGAACAATCAGTTTCTGTCTTCCTGCAGCGTTCGGTCTGCTTGTTAATGCATCCGCACGTTTTTCTTCACGAAATTCTTCTAACTTCCCACCAACTACAGACTTCCGTGCAAACAACTCACCTTTCAGAGGAAGTTTGCCGTCTTCCATATATTGTTCCAGAAGTTCTTTCCTATTCTCCATATCCTCACCTCAATTAAAAATCCATAAATTAGCAGCTACAGTCAACAGGAATGATTTGCTCAATCGCTCTCTCAGTCTGGATATTGCCATGTGGGTAGTATTATAAACAGTACGGGAAGTCAGTCCCATCACTTCGGCTATTTCGTCCGAATTCAGTTTTTTATAATACTTCAAGTATAATACCTCTCTCTGCTGCTTTGTCAAGCCATTTATTTCTTTCTGCAGAACTTCTAACTGCTCTCTTTCAAGTTCGGAACGGACAATCGCTGTTTCTATGTCTATCTCCAAATCGAATCTATATTCGCTTGAGTTAACTTCGTCCAATGATGTGAATACGCCATTAGCAGTTTTCTTCAACTCATTCAGCAGCATGCGTTTCAGCGCCACACACAGGTAAGCGGATATGGACTGAGGCTCGGAACAACTCTGCCTCTTCTCATACAGATAAACGAACAAAGACTGAATGGATTCAGTTACCAGATCATCATCACCGGCAATCTTCATCCCATATCCGTAAAGTAAATCCGAATATTCATTGTAGAGTTGCCGGAATGCTTCTTCATCCCCCTGCTGGATTTTCTCCCAAAATGTTGTATTCATTTCTCCTTCCCTTATTTACAGGTAACATAATTCTTCCCCTTTTACCAATTATTTTTGTTAAATTCCACCAAGCAGACTAAAATTCACTTGTGAAGTGGAATTTAATGTGCTTAAAATGCACAAGTATATATAATCAACTGATTATCAAAAGAAAACCCACTGCGTCAAAAGTAGTGGGTAACAAACTAGTAACAAAGTAACATCTTTTTGGTACTTTAGTGGGCTTTCCTGAGTCAAAGATACGCATTCTTTTTAAATACACAATACTCTCCCCTTCAACTATTCAAAGCGCATCCTAAACAAACGAAAAACCAATAAGACAAATCTATGGCATTACATACGGAAATTCCCTGTATGCAAATTTTATGATATTCCTTATGAAGCTACAATATATAAAAGCCTCGATCCGTCAGATGGAGGCTTTTATAGTCCTAAAAAGGGAATAAACTATCGCATTCCAGCAATATAAACTTGATTTTAGACTATTTTAGCTCGTATTTATTGAATTTCCAGTAATTCTATCGGGAAATAAACCTTTCTTCATAGCATTCCTTTCACATTGAGTACTGGGCATACATAGTCGGCACCACGACGTTTTTAAATGATAGCTCTTCCCATTTCGGTATACGGTCCGGTTATAGAACCGGTGTAATGGAAGAGTTTTCCCGCAGTGGGTACATCGTTTTAGTTCCATTCCGTCTACTATAACCCGGTTCCTAGGCTTCCGCTTCACCAGATTTCAAGACACACATTCTTTTGCACCATATCTCCGGCAATAAGCTATAGACCGTTCGCCGCATTTGGCAAAATGGGTGCAATCTGGTCTGGGTGATGTTTGGTGTATATTTATAATCAATAAGTTATTGATCTTTAAGAAGTCTTTCGTTAAGAGATCGTAAGCTAAAGTCATTTCTTGTAGACGATGGATTACATTTGAGTATTTCCATTCTGGCAGCAACAGGTGCTCCTGTCGTTGCTTTCTTTAGCTCTTTAATTTCCTGTAAGGTGGCTAAAGCTTTTCTTAATATTTCATCTGTATTCATGTTAATCAGCTTTTTAATTAACTCGCATCCGGTTTTCTCCTTTGCGCGTTCTAAAAATGTTTTTGTATTCTCATTATTGACTACTAACCCATATGCCGGTACATCCTACAGTCTGAGGCTTTTGAAACAATAGATCACAAGGCTGACCATAATACACCCATAGGAAGGTAAACTCATTCAGGTACATGTTATCTATCTTGATTATGTATTTAACCGGCATATCCATAACTCTACCTCCTATTAAGTCTTTTTCTCAATTCTCATGGGTATAATCTTACACGGCTTCTTCCGGTCCCGTTTTTTTGAATTTGATGCATTCTGTTCTTCTAAGGCCTGGACTCTTTTAGTCAATATAACGACAGCCTCAGCGATGCGATCTATATATTTTGATAATTCTATCTCGTTCATAACTAATTCTATTTATGGTTCATTTCAGGTTTACATACGCAAGATTCTACGTATGTAAAACCGTATCTATAGGTTATAATAACGGACTTCCGTTGTTATCGTTAAACATTTCATCCCAGAAGCAAAAGGCAAGAAGGATGGTACAAAGTATTAGTGTAACATTCATAATATATTATTTATGTTGAGGCTGATTTCAGCCTCAGTATCATAAGAAATCAATTATCGTAAAAGAAACGTTCGTCCTCTCTACGGAGCATCCTATATCCTGCATATAGGGTACCTAATACAATAAATAACTCTATCATAATTAACAGGGATTATCTTCGCTTGACTAGTGGATGAGGCACTAACAGTGAAGGTACATACAAGCGTTTCAAAATAGCAAGCACAAAAGCCAAATTTTCCATTTTATTTCGGTTTAAATAATTGTAATCTGTTTATATATCGATGAGGCTCTTATTATCTCTAATGGTGTGCCGGTCACTTCTATTGCTGTGTATTCCTCATATTCGAATACGTGATACTTTATCTCTTCCATCCCTAATATAGTGGTGAAAGCGTAAACCTGTTTGCTCTCGTGGAGCTTGTAAACCTTTATCTCTGTCATATAGTATGTAATTTATGATAGGGGCAATTACCCGTATCAGGTTAATATTCTAATCTCCTACATAATTTCCCCAACCACTAAAGGCCGAGTAATGATAACCTAATCCGTAACCGTAAGCCGAGCTGGTAGCCTCAACGTTAGATATTTTTTGAATCTTACGTTGACCTTCTTCTTTAGCAGATACTAACATTGCATTGTGTTCAGCTATAACACGTTCAACACGTTCTTTACGTTCCTGAGCTTCCTTTCTCTTTGCTTCATGGTAAGCTATAGTCTCTTCTCTACGATCAGCTATCTCTTTATTGAACTTAGCAACCTTCCAAGCTCTTTTCAATGCGTCCGAAAAGGTAGGGTACTTTTCAGAACGGAACTTTCTCATTGTGTGAGCTGATTTCATTATTGAGCTTAAATCGTATCTTTTCATAATTTCGTCTTTCCTTAATTTTCACCCTGCAAATTTAGTCTTTACTAAATCATTCTCCAAATATTTTGCAGCAAAAAATTTAGCTTAAACGAAATTATTACTATTTCTATTTCGTTTTATCGAAAATGAGAATTATATTTGCATCAGATAAGTAATTTAATTGTAACTAAATTATGAGAGTAAAAGAATTATTAAAGCAAAAAGGAATGACCGCTAAAGAACTAGCAGCCAAAATAGGTATTAGCGAAGGAGCTTTGTCTCAATCTATAAAGGATGGAGCAAACCCAAACTTACAAACGCTTACAAAAATAGCTTCGTCACTCGAAGTTTCAGTAAGTGAGTTATTCGATAGCCCCAAAAGGGGAATAATCACTTGTCCCCACTGTGGAAAGAGCATCAATATTAAAGTAGAATAGGCATGAACCAGCTAGAGTTAATTCAGAGCAAAATATACGAGATAAGAGGGCAAAGAGTGATGCTTGATTTCGATTTGGCTGAAATGTACGGAACCGAAACGAAATATCTAAAACGTTCAGTTAAAAACAATATAAAGCGTTTTCCCTCTGATTTTATGTTTGAACTGACAAAAGAAGAGTTTGAAGATTTGAGGTGCAAAAATAGCACCTCAAAAAGAGGAGGAACCCGTTATATGCCGTTTGCTTTCACAGAACAAGGTGTTGCTATGTTGTCTTCTGTTCTTAATTCAGATATAGCCATACAGGTAAATATCAATATCATGCGTGCCTTTGTCGCTGTCCGGCAAATGTTGGCGAATCCACCTGTAAACCGGTTAGGAAACATTGAGAAAGAAGTCAAAGAACTAAAGGAGTACATCGAGGAAGTATTTGCAGACTACAATGACATCAACGACGACACCCGAATGCAGCTGGAACTAATCAATCAGACGTTAGCTGAGCTTCAGGCGCAAAAGAGGATGGAAAATAAGCCACGTAATCCAATCGGTTTTATTAAGCCTGAGAAGAAATAAAAAGAGCTCCCGTACACGGCTTGCTAACCTGTGCGGGCTTTTCTATATCTTATTTAAGGTGCTGTAAATGTGCTGTAAATATGCTGTTGAATAATAAAGGGATATCTGCCCACAATTTTGTGGAGACATCAACAATATCATCCGCAATTTGAAGGGGTATGCCGAAGTCCAGCTGCTTTTTTTATATCGGCGGAAAAATCCGCTCTCATTGGAACCACTCAACGGTAAATTGCGTTTAGCCTGATAATCAGACGGTACGGAAAATTCCTACCGGTTAACGAGATGAAATGTAAGCCGGTTACTTTTTGTCAATGCAAATACGGGAATAACCGTATTTAAAACGTAACTCACAATTACCATGAAACGTAACTATCTGATTATCAATTTTAGGGAAAATTTCCCCTAAAATTGATAATCTTTCTATGCAATACGGTCACACAATTTTTGCCAACATAGAAATTAATTTTTCCAGTTCTTCTCCTTCAATGGAAAAGCCAGGTTCTTCTCCGCTATTTTCCCTTACTTGTCTGGCCTCATCGCTTTCATCGATAGTGATAACTGCGAAATTGGCCGGTGTTTCGTCCGGATTTATTCCTCTGTATACCGTGATTTTGTCCACGAAAGATTCCGCTTTAAGGTCTATTCCGGATTTTGGCAGTTCTTCACTTCCTAACTTTAGCAACTGAATCCCAAGTTTACGGGCTTCTTCCGCATTTAGGTGTACGGTGTTCTCTTCCGTTATGAGGCCACCGTTTACTGTTTTAGTGATAAGGACCTCGTTGTTATCACCTCTTCTCACATAAAGATGTTTTTCACTGTCTTTTCTTACTCCAAAAAATGTTTCTTGTTTCATGATTTAAAATTTTTATTGTTAATGATAACCGGCCTTCTACTTTACCGGATAACTTAGTGCTTAATAATCAATTAATGTATCATTTTAGGCCTCCTTTCCAAGAATTATATAATTTACATCAATTATTGTATATAATATTATCCAATTTCTGTATTTTACCTTGCAAACATTTTCCGCAGTCAATTGTTATATCAATAAAGCTTAAACTTTTCATACCGGAAACGGTCTGTGAAGATAGTGCCGGTATTACCACATAAATAAGTTATAACTAACTCCACCACCGACATACAATCCACTTGGATAACCGTAGCCTACTTGCAGGCCAAGCCCCCAGCGTTTTTGCTTTGGTTTAAGAGTGATGATTTCCTTTTCCCTGTACACTTCCATTAAGTCAAGACTAGGCTTATAGCCGCTAATTACAGCCTATACCTGTTCTACCCTTATCCTAATCTTATCCTTTTATCATCCTATCAGATCGTACATGTTTGATACGATTGTGTAAATACGCGGTAAAAGCCCGTTTCTTTCTGCTACATCAAGGTTATTCTCTTCCGGATACTTCTTCTTATAGGATCGTATTGATATATGATAGCGATAATACAGATGACTGTATACTTTATGCCAGATATTACTTTGATTCGTGCATGTTGCCCTGGCTATCTTATTGACAAGCGACCGAATGCAATCACGTTGAGACATTTTCGGAAGTTCTTCCGTTGGGGATGGAAGCCCCTCAAGACTGGTTCTCCTTTCCTCTATCACTTTAATACGCTGATCCATGTCATACAATACGCGGGCATATTCTTCCTTTATCACCTTTTCCATTGCGTTAAAGGCAGCGATATAAGCCAGCTTGAACTGGAATGCTTTCCTGCCGGTAAATCCCATTACAAGCAAGGTGAAGCCGTCACGGTTCATAACAACAACACGGGAATGACGTATACCGCCATTCGGTTGCGGAATCTCTATTGATGTGTCGGAAAAATATCCTTTACATTGATTTTCAGGCACTTTTGCAAATATGGCATCAATCGCCTTTAATACATCACCATGTTCTTTTCCGAACTTTTCAGCGACTAACAAACTGTTTGTTAACGCCTGGTTGTCGGCACCACGAAATACCAAGTTCTTCATTCTCTTATTTTTTAATGTTATACTTTTCACAAAACATCACCGTTCAAAACCGCAGAATTTACAGGTTATTACTATCTGTTCACGCACATATAAAACTTAATTTTGTCTAACGAGTCAAGCCCATTTTTAACAATACAAAACACTTTGGCTTTTTTCAAAAAAGTTCCGCGTGTGTGAAGAAGGGTGGGGCGAGGTTTCGAAGGCTGAAAACGCACAAATTCGACCCCCTATCCCCCTTAGAGCAAATCATCTGTTAATTTTAACACAGACACTCATATCCTGTTAATATACTGGCACTTACATGTGTTAATTTGAAATAATAGCAGACAAATATTGTTTAATTACACGATTATTCAGAAAAGCGCGTATCAGTTCTACAACTCTTTTAAAAACATGGCAGGTCTATTTAACACAAAATTAACATGAAAAAATGCCATAAAAACACTACAAAAAGATACAAAAACGAATCATTTATACGCATTTTTAGGCATAAAATGCACAAAAACAAATAGGTGCCATTTTTCGTATTTTATTTTATTAACGTTGTTAGTCTGTTTCATAATCACCTCCATCCGGATCTTTTACTAATCTTAGATAGTCTGCATACGCAATCTCTCTGGCTTGTCTACTATCATTAATTGTTTGAAACTCGACCATTCTAAAACGATACCTAAAATATTTTAATAGTTCATCATCTGCTTCGATCTTCACAGCCTCATCATCCTGAGAAACTAATAATATAGTGTCACTAAATATATCCTCTATACTTCTGCCGGAATAGTTGCCGTAAACTACCGGACAAAGTATCTGCCTCAACCTGTAATAGTTATCCGCTATCAGTTTAAGCACCTTACTACAATGAGCTTTATTTTTATAGCATCTCCTACTCATAGCCCTTATACTTCTATCATAATACATTGAAAATTATTCATCTTGTAGTCGATAGATCCACCTGCATTAATGAATCTTTTATTAGCCATATAATTGTCAGATAAACGGGATATTGGCGTTAGTTCATCTATGTTTTTGATTACCTGCGTAAGCTTGACACAAGGAGAGCTATACCGTTTAACTATTCGCCTAATAAGTTGTTCTTCCGGACGAATTGTTATTCCTTCAATAATAGAATACAGATTATCCGTCAAATAGGCATCGTTCATTATCACCTTACTATAACATGCCCCATCGTTATTATATGATGAGATCTTAAATTCAATCTCATCAAGTTCCTTTATGTAATTCTCATTCACAACATTCTCGTAAATGCGATCTGAATTACTGGAATCTTCCGGCAATCCATCTTTCTTTTTACTATCTACCTTAAAATCCTTTAATACAACTCCCCTGAAAGGTTCCGGATACACGTGACTATCATAATCCACCGCAGGACATAATATTGTAAATTCAAATTCTCCATATAAAGGCTGCTCTATCGGTATAATGAACCCTTTTAATCCCGTATATGGCATAGAAAGCGTCTTTTGATTCGCTACATTTACATAGTCAAGGGATCTGTCATTATTATTACTTTCCAATTTTACCGCAAACACATATTTAGGATTCTTTGTCCAGCTCGGATCAGTCCCATATAGCGATCCGTAATAATTATCGCCTATTCTCAATTGAAAATATACCAGACCGTTAGGGGTAGCTCTGCTATTCTCTAAGATCCCCAAATCTGTATCCACTGAAGATTTTAACGAATAAGAGACAGCAATAGCTGCGTCCGCATAGATAGCAGCCGCACCCTTAAATGACATAACTTTGGTTAAATCACGTATCACCGGATTATGGGCCTTTTCAGGAAACCTTATCTGAATTGTATTGCTAAATGAATAATCCGTAATATCCGGAACCCATTCTCCACCCGGATTTTTATGTTGGTCATACGCACAGCTTTTCATCAATATCCCGCCTTCCAATAGCCTGGCCCTATCTTTATAAGCATCAATTTCGGCATTACCTACTATTTTATCCCCATCATACAAATACATATTCCAAATGTCAGGAGACAGGAATATTCTCCTGGATGATCTAGGTCCTGTTGAATTGTCGACGATATTCAGCTCCTTCAAATTATCGAAATCTTCATTTAGGACCACCTCACCAACAGGATAATTACTGCATTTTATTGTAACTTTATTATATCCGGGCAAAATATCCATAGAGTGATCGGAACCAGCGAAACCGATATTTTGTATCGTGATACTATTAAATCCTACATCTTCTTTTTCCGTTAGCGTACCGTTGTATTTATGATATACCCCTTCATGGTCCAAATCAACAAAATACAGCTCTCCTTTCCAGTCTACGCAAGTCCAATTCAGAAATTTACATATCTCCTCTAAAACCTCTTTCAGCGTCATAGGTTTATCAGTTTCATCGAAAAAATCTTGTTCGCTGACAGTCATATTCTTTAATACGTTTTCTCCGGTCACATAATCTCCGGAACTCAACGCATAAACATGCGGCATATAAATACTCCGATATTGGGCATTGGCCGACAAAATACATTTTTGCAATAGTTCCCACAATGACACAAACTGCCGGTTTTCTCCGATTTGTTTATAATCAATAAATTCAAGAACAGACATAGCACTCATGCATTCCATTTCTAGTTCAAATATTTCTGATGTATAATCCTGTGTATACAGTTCAGGCTTTATAAAACCAATCCATGTTACTATTCCATTCTTTTTAAACACAACCCGGTATTCCTGATAAGCTGTAGTAAACAAACTCTGCAAATAATCACTGCCTACTATGCGAATTGTTGCGGTACTAAACCGAATAGGAACATAGAGAAACTCATCATCTGCAATATCAACAGTAAATGGAGAGGCACCACCTTTAAGCTCCGTTACTTCTCCGGAATAGTTCTCCTTTTCTATTTCAACCACGCATGAGATATTGTCAATTGTGGCAAATGGTATTGTATATATTAGTCCGTAACTCATGATACAGGTTATTTTCTTGTTTTTTAAATCTGATATAAATAATATATTTAGCTGGTTTATACCCCGGCTTTCTTATTTTGGCGATTCTTTTATTTCTATCCGTTTAGCAAGCTTTTATTAATCTATTCAATAAAACATACATCGAAACAACAAAAAGGCTACACAGACAAAAAGAATCACTATTACGGGCATCATCTATTGTTTTGTGCATTCCGAAACTTATTCACGAAATAGATTTGTCCCTTTCCAGTAACCTTGCAGGTATATCTCATGCAGTTTAGCCCCTTTATGTGCTCCGCATGGAGATGAAACAGCCGCAAACGTGCGCCTTCCTGCGACGGTGAATAATCGTTTATCCGTTTTCCTCCAATCCTCCTGGATCTTTTCAACAGATAACCGTTTTGTACCATCCATGCGAAAAGCTCGTTACGATTGATCACATAGCCGTTTTGAGTTATCAACTTTGCCAGATCATCCATACGAATGGTATCATTACTACTTGCCACGCTTTCCGCGAAAATTACTGCCGGTTGCTGGGCTGTTATCTGATTGTGAAGTTCCATGTTATTGGCCGTAATGCTTTCTATCTGTTTTTGCTGCTCTCTTGCCTTTTGTTCTAAAAGAGCATGAGCTATATTCTCACAGGCAATGAAATATTGCCGAGCTTGTTTTCCTCGTTCGTTACCTTCCAGCATTGAAAGCTCTTTTGCCATGTTGATAGACAGAATATACTCAATTTTACTAACTTGTTGATTTTCAGACTCGCCCATTTTGTCGTGTCTGATATTCAATAAGTTACCTAAATAGTCAAATTCCAAAACGCGATAATCCAAGTTTTCCACAAACCCGAATTTGTCTATACGCCTCTTAATCCAGTTTGAAAAATCTTTCTTACTGCCTAGAAAAGCGTGCAAGTCACGTGCATTAACTTCTTTCCCATTGCCTGTTATGGGAATAAGATTGCCAAAAACGTTAGTATCTATTAATTTACTCATAACTGAACATTTTTAAATTTTACATGCGGAAACTCCCGTTTACAGTTTTATTTTCCTGCTTTATTTTACCATGCCATAAAGGACAATATTTTCAAAGCCCGATAAATAAGGCTTTTTGGTGCATTTTGAACCGTCCCGGTTGCCTCTCGGCACTCTAAGACAAGTATCCTTATATATAAAGGCATATATATAGCGCCATATTTGCTTAATGACTGTTAAAATCAAGCATCCTAAAATCATAATATATTGATTATTAAAATATTAGCTTTTGAGATAAATGTGCCCTTTCGGACTTTTTATAATTATCTATAAATTAGACGTTTATCTTTTTAATTACAATTTTGTGTTAAAAAATTAACAGATTTATTTTTACTCTCACTTTTACTCTATCATCCTGAAAAACAGATTTTTAAACCGCTTTTTATACTCAGTTTCTTCTATAGACGGAACGATTTTAAATCGCTTTTTATGTGTGTCCCACATTTGGGCATATTCGCGGTTTACCCGGTACTGTTTCGGTGTTATCCTTCCATCCCGGAGATTATCACGGTTTTCTTCCATATACTTGTCACGCCCGACCGTCATAATCCTTTGCGCACGTTCCATCTGACTGCTTTTGGTGCCGCTCTCACAGACGATCGTTCGCGGGAATGATATATCATACCAATCCCGGAAAAACTGGTTTGTGAGACGGGAAATATAAGCCTCATCGAAAAAATCCCGTAACGGGACCTTTTGCCGGCGATAGACAGTTTCCAGACGAAGAATATTATCATCCACCGTCTTTCCCTTTTGCCGGTACTCAAAACTCTTATCGTATATCTTCAGGACCTTTCTTTTATCCTTATCCTTTTCGGTCGTTTTTTGGCGGTCCTTTTTATAATCGGCATCAGCATACATTTCGCGGGCGTCATCCGTAGACATTACCCGTTTGATGTATTCCGAAGGGTCACGACTCATCTTCATGTTAAGACCAATCTCAAAATAAGTAACTGTAACACAGGAAACATCAATCCCGATTGAATCAAAAAGTAGACTTAAAGCAGCCCGTCCCTCGGAGACGGTAAACGATCCGGAATTGTCCAGCCTATTACCGCGTGCATACTTGGAGAATATCTTCTGCACACTACATACGACTTTCAGAGTCCTTCCCTCTATCTTAAGGTGAATGCCATCGAATTTACCATACTCGGAACTCTCATAGTAAGATTTGTTCCCTTTGGTGCAATATTGCAGATGAAAAGCGGAAACAATGCGTCCTATGTCCTCTTCACCGCAAAGGACCGTTTTAAAATCCATCCTGTCAAACATACGCCATTTCATAAGCTGAACAATGCATTGATTACATCTGATTAAAAGATGGCTCAATACGCTTCCATTTGCCGGAAACATCCTTCTCCTCAAAATAGAAACGTATTACGGTGCCCTCTACGGTGTTACTCTCACGAAAAAGCTGCATGATGGATGTATACTCCGGATCGCTGAAATCCTCCTCCAGTTCATAAAGCCGGGAAATGGACTTATAATCAAGATCTCCGGACTCGTTACGCTGAAGAAGGGACATAGCGAGTTTATAGATGGGATTCTTTTCACCTTCCCCCTTTCTGGCTATCCATTTCTCCAAGTAATCGATGAGGCGTTTCTCGGCAACATCTGCACGCTCATCGAAGCGTTTAACCCGGTTCCCTTTTACCTGGACGCGGAAAGTATCATTGTTCACAGTGAAGCCCAATTGTTCATCACGCTTCAATTCTCCGTACTCCTTCAGGGCATTGTAATAAGATTCGGATTCAAGCCTCAGCCATTCCTTTAACTCCTGGCCATCCTTTACGTATTTGCGGATACGCTTTTCAACAGAGGAAAGAAACTTAGTACGAAGTTTCTGGTAGTTCTTGCGCTTGGCCAACTCCTTACGTTTTTTATCGACAGCTAACTTTGCCAATAATAAGTCACGCTCTTTTTCGGAAAGTTTATCGATGTCCATAGATATAAGATTTAAGGCATTATACAGATTTAGCAACCATGTAATTAGATGCCTTTTGGTTTATCTCTTGATCTGTAGCAACTCGATTTCGTTTCATCCAATCTTCAATTTCTGCACGATCAAAATATACTTGCTTTCCACTAGGCTTATAATGTGGTATTTGATGACTACAAGTCAATTTATACAAATGACTCTTACTAAACCCTGTAAGCAATGCTACATCATCAAGACAAAGTACATTCTTCGCAGCCAATAGACTATATCGTTCTATCCTATCTAGCTGACTTAAAATTTTTTCTTTCATATCTTTTTTTATTTTATGGCATACAAGGTTCCTTTCTAACCCTTTCACCTATTAATATGAAGCAAAGGTCAGAAATAAAAGAAAGAAAAAACCCTCATATTAGGTTAACATTAACCTAATATGAGGGTGATATTATATCATGTAATTGTCTTATTTACATGCTTTTTTTATATCTAAAAAGCCTTCCGGTTCCGATAAACCTTTATTCTTGTAACCATTAACAGCTTGCATAGCATTGTTCTCCACTCGTTTGCAACATTGAAAAGCAGTTGAAAATATCTTCCACGGCTTATGATTATTACTTGGTCTTACATTCAAAAAATCACTTGCAACATCTACAAAGTAGCCATATAGCGCATCTGTTCCCGTCCATTTATACAATCCACCATCTTTTACACAATATCCTAACTCGATTATTTTTTTAAAAAGATCTTTAGCCTCTTTTGTACGCAATTTATTAGGTAGCGATTCTTTTTCCTTCTTTTCTACCAAGAGATTATCTTTTTGCATTCCCAACATATCTATAAAAGGGAATATATCTGTGTTACATCTAGCTTTCCATTCATTTATAAAGCCATCGTTATACCTTATTTTTAAGCCCCAACTTATATTCATTATAAGACGCGTTATAATCCTCTCATATAAAATCATTAAACGGCGATTTATGTCTTTTGGACTCGCACTATCAATTTTATTCCTCACTAAAAAATAGGCATGCAAAAGTTTATCTGTAACAGATTCAAGCAAAATAACTCTATCTTCTTTATTCCTATCCAATAAATAAAATTTAAACCTGGCAATCTCCCCCTGTATAGCATCATCACCATCACATATTTCAGCCTCATCATATTCCTCTTGCTGATCCAAGAAATCTTCAAAGAAATCTTTTTCTCTTTCAATCTCTTCAATATCACTTCTCCGTTCTATTTCACGGACCGAAGCCTCCATATCCTCTCTACATCTATCTATAGACAAAATTTTATCTCGTTTCGCTTCATCATCCCCGCCTTTACACATCGATTCTTTAAACTGATATAATGTTGTACACAATAAATCTACATTAATCATCGGTTTTCTATAATCATAATCTAAACTATCCAATTCTTCATTATCCCAGAATGTTCCAGTTTTTAGCAAACATCGTATCCCAGTAAGAAGTACAAGCTCATCAACTTTACAAATCTTATTTATCAAAAATTGATTTTCTTCGGAATAACACTCCAAAAAGGCACATACATACCCAATATTGGATGCTACAAACTCCAACCCAATAAGATCTGCTCTAGTTATACTTGATATTCCTGTAGGTATTGGTCTAGCTACTGCGGCTAATAATCCTTCATCCTTGTGTTTGTATGCCCAGCTTTGCTCTTCTAAATAACATTTAAAAACACCTTCCAAAAATGTAAGCCTATTTATGACTGCCAAAACTTCAATTTTATCCATATCTGTATTCTTTTAGTCTTTAACAATATTAGGTATTAAATTCACCGCTTTACGCTTACTTTCATCTACTATTTTAGCGTAAACCTGAGTAGTTCTCACATTAGTATGTCCTAATAGCTTAGAAACTGTATAAATATCTGCTCCGAAATATATCATCAATGTTGCATTAGTATGGCGAGCCACGTGAAAGGTAACATGCTTCTTAATACCTGCATCACGGGACCATATACCTAAATACTTTTCGATTGTAGTGGTACTGTTAGGCAATGGAAAGACATTATCACTCTCTAATGATGATCCCCTATCAGGCAACCACTGCATAGCGTTATCCGAAAGAGGCAAATATAATGTCTCTCCTGTTTTCTGTTGCTTAATCTCAACTTGATAAACCCCATCTCCTATTCTAAATATTTTCTCCCATGTAAGTCCCTTTACATCGCTATATCTCAAACCACAAAAACATGCAAATAAAAAAGCACTCTTTATACTCTCATTCTTACAAGGAGTATTTATCAATAGTTTCACCTCCTCAAAAGTCAAATACTGTTTTGTCACTTCTCTTTGCATAGGTCTATCTTCACTTGAAATCTTAGAAGCAGGATTAAACGGTATTATCTCCTCTTTTACAGCCTTATTTAAAGCTATTGAAACGACATCATAATATAATGCTTTGGAGGCATCAGAAAGAGGCTTGTTGCGATTACTTTTAGTCTTATTCAAATAGTCTATAAATCCTATTAAATAAGTTCTATCAACTTGTTTTAAGGTTATATTCTCACCTTTATACTTTTTCAAATGTTCGATCGTAGCTCTTATACTATCACTATAGGCCAAACTATCACGCTCTTTATAATTCTCAACCTGTAGCTTCATGTATTCTATAAAGCTAGCCTTAGCTTTATTATTCGCGATAAAGCCATGTTCTTCATTCTGAAGTGCTACGATTCTTTGAGACTTAATAGCATTAGCGGTTCTTAAAGTCTCTTCATTTAATAGTTTATCATTCCTATTTCTTTCAGGAATAAGATATAGCTTCAAAAATTCATATTCACGATTTCCATCTCTATAAAAATCAAGATAGAGAGAAAAATTACCATTAGACAGTTCTTTTTTTCTTAGTCTAACCGGTTCCTTTACTTTTGTAGATGTTCTCTTTCTCATTGTTACTCTACTTTTAATTTATTACCCGCTACAAAGATAACAATATTTTCATAGCGAGTAACAAACGAGTAACAAAAATAACATAAATAACAACCAAACAAGAGAAAACAACATACCGTAATCCGTCTTATTCTACAAAAAGAAAAACCACTGAATTACAGTGGTTTATTTTCTATTTTTTAGTTCTTATTTAGTTCTTATTCTAAAACTCAGAAGTGAAGTGGAATTTAATGTGCTTGAAGTCCATTTGTGCCATCTGAAGCACATAACCTGAATCGGCAAGGAATACGTCACGTCCTTCCCTGTCTTTCGCCATATATTGGTATTTACGTTTCTTGAAAGCTTCCAGCTCAGCAGGATCATCGCTTTCTACCCAACAAGCCTTGTACAAACTTACCGGTTCCCAACGGCAAGAAGCATTATACTCGTTCAGCAGACGATACTGGATAACCTCAAACTGCAACTGTCCGACCGTACCAATAATCTTGCGGCCGTTGAACTGATTGACAAACAACTGTGCCACACCTTCGTCCATCAACTGGTCGATACCCTTTGCCAGCTGTTTCTGCTTCATCGGATCGGCATTTTCGATATACTTGAACATCTCCGGCGAGAAGCTGGGCAAACCGCGGAAATGGAGCAGTTCTCCTTCCGTCAGCGTATCACCGATCTTGAAAGTTCCGTTGTCCGGCAAACCGATGATATCTCCTGCATAGGCTTCGTCAATGGTCGTTTTCCGCTGTGCCATAAACTGGGTGGGCGATGAGAAACGCATGGTCTTGCCATGACGGACGTGCTGATAGGGTGCATTACGTACAAATTTGCCCGAACATATCTTGCAGAATGCTACACACGAACGATGATTCGGGTCGATATTGGCGGTAATCTTAAAGATGAATCCGGTGAATTTCGGTTCGTCCGGTTTCACTTCACGCTCTTCTGCCTGTACAGGACGAGGACTAGGAGCAATCTCCACAAAGCAGTTCAACAATTCCTGTACACCAAAATTATTCAAGGCAGAGCCAAAGAATACAGGTGCGCAATCTCCTGCCAGATAAGATTCCACATCCAGTTCCGGATAAACTCCTTCGATCAGTTCCAGATCGCCACGCAGTTTGTCTGCCAGCGGCTTACCGATCTGCTTATCCAGTTCTTCCGTATGTATGTCGACTTCTACCTTCTCCGTCACCACTTGTTTGGAAGGTTGGTACAAGTCCAGTTTCTTCTCATAAATATTATATACTCCTTTGAAGCGGGCTCCCTGTTCGATAGGCCATGACAGCGGGCGGACCTGAATCATCAGTTCTTCTTCCAGCTCGTCCAGCAAGTCAAACGGGTCCTTACCTTCACGGTCCATTTTATTAACGAAAATGATGACCGGAGTTTTTCTCATACGGCACACTTCCATCAGTTTACGGGTTTGTGTTTCCACACCTTTCGCTCCGTCTACTACAATGATAACGCTGTCTACAGCAGTCAGCGTACGGTATGTGTCTTCGGCAAAGTCCTGGTGACCCGGAGTATCAAGAATATTGATCTTGTAGTCCCGATAGTCAAATTCCATTACGGAAGTTGTCACCGAGATACCACGCTGTTTCTCAATCTCCATCCAGTCGGAAGTAGCCGTTTTCTTGATTTTATTGCTCTTGACCGCACCTGCCACCTGAATCTGACCACCGAAAAGCAATAACTTCTCCGTCAATGATGTCTTACCGGCATCCGGATGCGCAATAATGGCGAATGTTCGCCGTCTCTGTATTTCTGTATTATCTGCCATATTTATTATAAAGTATCGATGCATCTTTTCAGGCTTTCCTCCCAATGAGGTATTTCGATGCCGAACGTTGTTTTTATTTTTGTTTTATCGAGTACGGAATATGCAGGGCGGTTCGCTCTTGTAGGATATTCCGCCGTATGCAGCGGTTTCACTTTGCATGAAGTGATTCCTGCCAAACGATGAATAGCTACCGTAAAGTCATACCAGGAGCAGACTCCTTCGTTGCTGAAATGATAGACTCCACGAACGATGCCTTTATTAATAATAGCAAAGATGGCCTGTGCCAGGTCATTGGCGTAAGTAGGAGTTCCTACCTGATCGAAAATGACTCCCAGACTATCACGCTCTTTGCCCAGACGGATCATCGTCTTCACGAAGTTGTTGCCAAAAGTGGAATAAAGCCATGCGGTACGGATAACGACTGACTTTTCGCAATGATTCAGTACCTCATATTCTCCTTCAAGTTTCGTTGTTCCATATACCGAATTCGGACATGGATCGCATTCTTCTGTATAAGGAATATGAGCGGTGCCGTCAAAAACATAGTCGGTAGACACCTGAATCATCGCCGCACCATTAAACTGCGCTGCACATGCCAGCGTTTTAGGAGCTTCACTGTTCAGCTTGTAAGCCAGTTCCGAATCATCTTCCGCTTTATCTACTGCTGTATATGCCGCACAATTAACAATAAGCTCAATCCGCTTTTCAGCAATATATGCCCAAACAGCGTCCTTATTACAGATGTCCAGCTCCTGCACATCTGTGAAATAATACGTATGTTGCGGATTCTCTTTTGCAAGAACTTGCATTTCATTGCCAAGCTGACCATTGGCACCCGTCACTAAAATTCTCATTTATTCATCAAGTTTTAATTCCCCTTTCAGGTCTTTATCGTAATAGTTTGCCAACATGGAAAGAAAGCTGCTGATAGCTTCTACCGCCTTCATAGTCCCCTCGCTGACAGGCTTTTTCTGCAGACGAAGCAAAAGTAGTCCATAGAGTGCTTCGAAACAAGTCTCCAGTTCCGGCTCTTCTTTTTTGCCATTCTTATTCCGCAGTTCTACAATAAACGGCAATGCTTTGAAATAAGCGGCACTGTAGAAAGGAAATTTGGGAGAAGAAGTCAACGCATTATGAAGTTCTGTCAGTTTGATGATGATGTTCCTGTTAATCTGCAAATGACCTTTTTCACGTACCCCCTCCTCATTCATCATAGTGATCAGGTTGCCGTACCACTCTCGCAGGGCAGGACGCTGATCTTCCGGATAACGGGCGATCACATTCGCCTCGATCTCCTCCAGCTCACCATGATTGGCGCGGATCAGGTCTTCTTCTTGCCACATATATATAAGGTACTCGGCAATGTTTTTCTCTTTAAGCTGTTTGGCTATCTGATTCATAAGTTTTCTTCTTAATAAAGTGACTCTCCCAGCAACGTATAGATTAATCCCGCCACTGACACCAGCATCACAATGCTGCCAATCACACGGTTCAGTATCCAGATGCCCCGTAAGTTAAACTTAGTGCGCACTTTATTCACAAAATAAGTGATTCCGAGCCACCACACCAGCGCCCCCGAAGCAATGGCAAGATATCCCGTAATTTCTTCGAACACCACGACACCGGGCTGCACAAAGGCAAAACGGGCAAATAGTCCGATAAACAAGAATATAATCAGGGGATTGGAGAGCGTGACAAAGAATGCGGTAATGAAATTGTGAAAGTAAGAACCTTTGTTGGACGATGCCGGACGGATGGATTGTACCGGATTGCTGCGAAAGGTATAGATTCCGAAAAGCAGCAGCATGATGCTGCCCAGCAACTGCAGATAAAAAATATTCTTATTGATATAATCGAACACAAAGCTCATACCATAACCTGTCAACAGAGCATAAGCTATGTCGCTTAATGAGGCTCCAAGCCCTGTCACAAATCCATACCAGCGCCCTTTATTCAGCGTCCTCTGAATGCAGAGAACCCCCACCGGTCCGAGAGGTGCGGACACAACAACGCCTATAATAAAGCCTTTCACTATTATATCGAATATTGTTTCAATCTGAATCATGCCGCAAATATCGCACTTTTTTATGAGAAGAGGATAGGATATTAACGTTTTTTCCACACAAGAGTCACTATATACACCAAAATTGCTTATCTTTGCGCCACAGAAAAATCGTAAAATCAAAAAATAAACATGATTCTTTTTTTCAGAACCCCTTCCAAGAGCGTGATTGCCGTAGAGAGCAACCATCAGCTCACCCCGGACGAAAGTAATAAACTCTGCTGGCTTTTTGGAGAAGCCGTGACGGAAAGTGAAGAAAACCTGAAAGGCTGTTTCGTCGGCCCACGCCGCGAAATGATTACCCCTTGGAGTACAAACGCAGTAGAAATCACCCAAAACATGGGACTTGAAGACATTCTCCGCATTGAGGAATATTTTCCGGTAAAAGATGAAAATGCCGACTACGACCCGATGCTGCAACGCATGTACAAAGGACTCGACCAAAACGTATTCACCACCAACCGCCAACCGGAACCTATCGTATCCATCGAAGACCTCGAAGCCTACAACGAAAAAGAAGGCCTCGCACTCTCGAAAGAAGAAATGGACTATCTGAAAAAGGTAGAAAACGATCTGGGACGCAAGTTGACTGACTCCGAAGTTTTCGGTTTCGCACAGATCAACTCTGAACACTGTCGCCACAAAATATTCGGTGGAACATTCATCATCGACGGTGTAGAACAGGAATCATCTCTGTTCCAGATGATTAAAAAGACCACACAGGAGAATCCGAATAAAATCATCTCTGCTTATAAAGACAACGTAGCCTTCGCCGAAGGTCCGGTAGTTGAACAGTTTGCTCCGGCAGATCACTCAAAACCTGACTTCTTCCAGGTGAAAGACATCAAGAGCGTCATCTCACTGAAAGCGGAAACTCATAACTTCCCGACAACTGTAGAACCGTTCAACGGCGCATCTACCGGTACAGGCGGTGAAATCCGCGACCGTATGGGTGGTGGCAAGGGTTCATGGCCGATTGCAGGTACTGCTGTCTACATGACTTCTTATCCCCGCACGGACGAAGGCCGCGAATGGGAAGATATTCTTCCGGTACGCAAATGGCTGTACCAGACTCCGGAACAGATTCTGATCAAGGCATCCAACGGTGCTTCCGACTTCGGTAACAAGTTCGGCCAACCGCTGATCTGCGGCTCAGTATTGACTTTCGAACACACGGAAAACAACGAAGTTTATGGCTACGACAAAGTAATCATGCTTGCGGGCGGTGTAGGCTACGGCACACAACGTGACTGCCTCAAAGGTACTCCGGAAGCAGGAAACAAAGTAGTCGTCATCGGTGGAGACAATTATCGTATCGGACTGGGTGGCGGTTCCGTATCTTCTGTAGATACCGGTCGTTACAGCAGCGGTATTGAACTGAATGCCGTACAACGTGCCAACGCCGAAATGCAGAAACGTGCCAACAACGTAGTACGCGCACTCTGCGAGGAAGATGTGAATCCGGTAGTTTCTATCCACGACCACGGTTCGGCAGGTCACGTAAACTGTCTGTCGGAATTGGTGGAAGAATGTGGCGGTCTGATCGACATGAGCAAACTTCCGATCGGCGACAAGACATTGTCCGCTAAAGAAATCATCGCCAACGAAAGTCAGGAACGTATGGGACTTCTGATCAAAGAAGAAGCCATCGAACATGTACGTAAGATTGCCGAACGCGAACGCGCTCCGATGTACGTAGTAGGTGAAACAACCGGCGATCACCGCTTCTCTTTCCAGCAGGCAGACGGCGTACGTCCGTTCGACCTGGCCGTTGAGCAGATGTTCGGTTCATCTCCGAAGACTTATATGATCGACAAGACCGTAGAACGTCATTATAAAATGCCGGAATACGAATTGCCGAAATTACATGAATACCTGACCAATGTGCTGCAACTCGAAGCCGTAGCTTGTAAGGACTGGCTGACAAATAAGGTAGACCGCTCCGTAACGGGTAAAGTAGCCCGCCAGCAATGCCAGGGCGAACTTCAGTTGCCGTTGAGCGACTGTGGTGTCGTAGCACTCGACTATCGTGGTGAAAAAGGTATCGCCACTTCTATCGGTCACGCTCCGCAAGCCGCACTGGCTGATCCGGCTGCCGGCTCTATCCTTTCGGTATCCGAAGCACTGACAAACCTTGTCTGGGCTCCGATGGCAGAAGGCATGGACAGCATTTCCCTGTCTGCCAACTGGATGTGGCCGTGCCGCTCACAGGAAGGTGAAGACGCCCGTCTTTACACTGCCGTGAAAGCATTGAGCGACTTCTGCTGCGCTCTGCAAATCAATGTTCCTACCGGAAAGGACTCTTTGTCCATGACACAGAAATATCCGAACGGCGAGAAAGTGATTTCTCCGGGAACAGTGATCGTATCTGCCGGCGGCGAAGTATCCGACGTGAAGAAAGTCGTATCTCCGGTATTGGTGAACAACGAAAAGACAACACTCTATCATATCGATTTCAGCTTCGACGAACTGAAACTCGGAGGTTCCGCTTTTGCACAGTCTCTGGGTAAAGTTGGCGACGACGTACCCTGCGTACAGGATGCCGAATACTTCCGCGATGCTTTCCTTGCCGTACAGGAACTGGTGAACAAGGGACTGATCCTGGCAGGACACGATATTTCAGCAGGTGGTCTGATCACTACATTACTGGAAATGTGCTTCGCCAACGTTGAAGGCGGTATGGAAATCAGCCTCGACAAGATGAAGGAACAAGATATCATCAAGATTCTGTTTGCAGAAAATCCGGGTATCGTGATCCAGATCAGTGACAAGCATAAAGAAGAAGTGAAAAAGATTCTGGAAGATGCAGGCGTAGGATTCGTGAAACTGGGTAAACCGACCGACGAACGTCATATCCTGGTATCGAAGGGCGACGCTACTTATCAGTTCGGTGTTGACTATATGCGTGACGTATGGTATTCTTCTTCTTACCTGCTCGACCGCAAACAGTCTATGAACGGCTGCGCAAAGAAACGTTTCGAAAACTATAAGATGCAACCGGTTGAATTCGCTTTCATGCCCGGATTCAAAGGTAAACTCTCTCAGTATGGTATCACTCCGGACCGTCGTACTCCGAGCGGTGTCCGCGCTGCCATCATCCGCGAGAAAGGAACGAACGGCGAACGCGAAATGGCTTACTCACTCTATCTTGCCGGCTTCGACGTGAAAGACGTGACGATGACCGACCTGATCAGCGGACGCGAAACACTGGAAGATGTAAACATGATTGTTTACTGCGGTGGATTCTCCAACTCCGACGTACTCGGTTCGGCCAAAGGATGGGCAGGAGGTTTCTTGTTCAACCCTAAAGCCAAAGAGGCACTTGACAAGTTCTACGCACGTGAAGATACGCTTTCACTGGGTATCTGCAACGGTTGCCAGTTGATGATGGAACTGGGACTTATCAATCCGGAACACGAAAAGAAAGGCAAGATGCTGCACAACGACTCACATAAATTCGAATCGACTTATGTAGGCTTGACAATCCCGACCAACCGCAGTGTAATGTTCGGCTCATTGAGCGGCAGCAAACTGGGTATCTGGGTGGCTCACGGAGAAGGTAAATTCTCTCTGCCTTACGATGAAGACCAATACAACGTAGTGGCAAAATACAGCTACGATGAATACCCCGGCAACCCGAACGGTTCCGATTATTCTATCGCAGGTCTTGCCAGCGCCGACGGCCGCCATCTGGCAATGATGCCTCACCTCGAACGTGCTATCTTCCCGTGGCAGAATGGCTGCTATCCTGCTGACCGTAAGAACAGCGATCAGATTACTCCATGGATAGAAGCATTTGTCAACGCCCGCAAATGGGTAGAAGAGAAGACTAAATAAGATATCTTTCTATCATTGAAACGGAGGCTGTTATTTGTTATAAAGTAACAGCCTCTTGTTTTAACTCCTTTTCCATACCCAAAGTCTGCATATTACAACTTAATTTCCCTAAATAAACAGGATATACAAATAGCTGCGAAAGCTCCTGTATACTTCACTTTGAGAGCACCGTTATCTTAACCTAAAATTTTGTAGTGTCGAAAAATCTTCTTAATTTTGTCAAACTTTCCCCCTCACTAAAGATTCAATAACCCATAAAAGTCCTATTTGTATGAAAAAATGGCTTTTTTTATTATTATTGTTTCCTCTGACCTGTGTCGCCCAGACCTATCAGTATCTAGGAGTGGAAGACGGGTTAAGCAACCGGAGAGTGTACTACATTCAAAAAGACAATGTTGGATATATGTGGTTCCTTACGCACGAGGGAATCGACCGGTACAACGGCAAAGAGTTTAAACGGTATAAATTAATGGACGGCGACAAAGAACTCAACTCGCTGTTAAATCTGAATTGGTTATATATCGATCCGGAAGGAACGCTATGGGAAATCGGTAAGAAAGGCAAGATTTTCCGGTATGACCGTATTCATGACACTTTCGAACTCGTCTACAAGTTGCCGATAGAAGACTTTAAGGATTTACCGGCTCCCATTACTTTCAGCTGGATCGATCATAACAATCATATCTGGCTGTGCAACGAAGAAACGATCTTCCTTTACAACACCCGGACGGAAGAGGTTACTCATGTTAAAAACTGCCTCAGCGAAGCTATAAACGACATCGAACAAATCGACGAATCCCACTATTTTATCGGGACGGAGATGGGTATTCATCATGCCCAACTGAAAAACAACACACTGCAACTTCTCCCCTGCGACAAGCTAGACAACGTCAATATTCAAGTTAACGATTTACACTTCGACCCCAAAATCCGCAAACTGTTCATCGGTGCCTTCGAACGGGGCGTCATGGTTTACGACATGAACACAAAAACCATCACACAACCGGAAGTCAGCCTGAAAGACGTAAGTATATCACGCATCAAACCACTGAATGCCAAAGAACTGCTGATTGCTACCGATGGCGGAGGTATCTATAAGATGAATGTCGATACGTACCAGACCGTACCTTTTATCGTAGCAGACTACAACAGCTACAATGGCATGAACGGCAACAGCATTAACGACATCTACATAGACGACGAAGAACGGATATGGATGGCAAACTATCCGATAGGAATTACCATTCAGAACAATCGTTATCCGAGTTATAAATGGATCAAACATTCTGTCGGTAATAAGCAGTCGCTGATTAACGACCAGGTGAACTCTATCATAGAAGACAGCGAGGGAGACTTATGGTATGGCACCAACAACGGAATTAGCCTGCAAGACTCAAAAACCGGAAAATGGCGCTCGTTTCTGAGCACCTTTGAGAATGTACAGAACAGCAAAAATCATATATTTACAACCTTATGTGAAGTATCTCCCGGCATTATTTGGGCAGGCGGATATTTCTCGGGACTTTATCAGATAGATAAACGCACGTCGAAAACAACTTATTTTACACCCGCTTCGTATGCTCATGAAAGTATACGTCCGGATAAATACATACGTGACATACGCAAAGACTCACGCGGTTATGTATGGAGCGGAGGATATTATAACCTGAAGCGAATCAACGTACAAACCAAAGACATACGGCTCTACCACGGACTGCATTCCGTTACCGCCATCATCGAAAAGGATGACAAAAGTATGTGGATAGGTACGGCAACAGGCCTGTTTCTTCTGGATATAGAATCCGGGAAATATGAACGCATCCAACTGCCGGTAGAATCTACCTATGTCTACTCCCTGTATCAGACCAAACAAGGCTCACTGTATATAGGTACCAGCGGATCGGGAGTACTGATTTATGATCCCCAGACAAAGTTGTTTACCCATTATTATACAGGAAACTGTGCCATGATATCCAACAATATCTACACGATATTATCGGATGAAGACAATGAAATTCTATTAAGTACGGAGAACGGACTCACCAGCTTCTATCCCAAACAAAAAACCTTCTACAACTGGACAAAGGAAATGGGACTGATGACTACGCACTTCAATGCGTTGTCCGGTACCCTGCGCAGAAATAACAATTTTATCTTCGGTAGCTCGGACGGTGCCATAGAGTTCAATAAAGACATGAAGCTCCCCAGGACGTACTCTTCCAAGATGATCTTCAGTGATTTCAAGCTGTTTTATCAGACGGTATATCCGGGAGACAAGAATTCACCACTGGAAAAAGATATCAACGAAACCAAAGAATTAAGACTAAAATATAATCAGAATATCTTTTCACTGATGGTTTCTTCCATCAACTATGATTATCCTTCCAATGTTCTTTATTCATGGAAGCTGGAAGAATTTTACGAAGAGTGGAGCAAACCCGGCAATGAAAGTACAATCCGTTATACCAACCTCGCTCCGGGAAAATATGTATTGCGTGTGCGTGCCATCTCCAACGAAGACCAACGGGTGATGCTTGAAGAAAGAAGCATTGATATTATCATTGCCCAGCCTTTCTGGCTCACTCCCTGGGCAATGATATTGTATGCAATCCTGATTTCCCTCATTGCTGTTATCATCCTGCGGGTTCTTATTCTGAAAAAACAGCGGAAGGTTTCCGATGAAAAAATACACTTCTTCATCAATACGGCACACGATATACGCACCCCGTTGACATTGATTAAAGCTCCTCTGGAAGATTTGCGCGAAAAAGAAGCTCTGAGCAAGGAAGGCATAGCCAACATGAACACTGCCATACGCAATGTAAATGCCTTGTTGCGTCTGACAACGAATCTTATCAACTTTGAGAGAGCAGATGTTTATTCTTCGGAATTATACATTTCGGAGCATGAGCTAAACACGTTCATGACAGAAATATTCAATGCATTTCAGCCTTATGCCAATATCAAGCATATCAACTTTACGTACGAAAGCAATTTCCGGTATATGAATGTATGGTTTGACAAGGAAAAGATGGAATCTATTCTGAAGAATATAATATCGAACGCATTAAAATACACGCCGGAAAATGGTAATGTGCAGATTTTCGTATCAGAGAACAATGATTCGTGGAGCGTGGAAGTGAAGGATACCGGAATCGGTATTCCAGCCAGCGAGCAAAAGAAACTGTTCAAGCTTCATTTCCGTGGCAGCAATGCCATCAATTCGAAAGTGACGGGAAGTGGTATCGGTTTGATGCTGGTATGGAAACTTGTCCGGTTACACAAGGGCAAAATCAACCTGTCGAGCGTGGAGAATCAGGGATCGGTGATTAAGATATCTTTCCCCAAAGACAGCAAACGCTTCCATAAAGCACACCTTGCCACACCAAGCAAACGCCGGCAAGAAATAACAAGTACAACCAATGTGCCTGCCAGCATCTATGAGAATGTGCATAAGGAACAGAATCCGAATCATCAGCGAATCCTAATCGTAGAAGATAATGACGAACTGCGCAACTATCTGTCACAGACACTGGCAGAAGAATATACGGTACAGAACTGCTGCAACGGCAAAGAAGCACTGACCATCATTCCGGAATACAAACCGGAACTGGTTATCTCGGACATTATGATGCCGGAAATGAGAGGGGATGAATTGTGTGACGCCATTAAAAATAATATCGAAACGTCGCATATCCCTGTTATCCTGCTAACAGCTCTTAATAATGAAAAAGACATATTGTCCGGCCTTCAGATTGGTGCTGACGAGTATATTGTCAAGCCATTTAATATTGGAATATTAAAAGCTACCGTCTCCAATCTGTTGATCAACCGCGCCCTTTTGCGAAGCAAATACGGTAGTCTGGATATGGACGATGAGGATGATCATGAAGACGAATGCATCAACTGCTCGCAGGATATCGACTGGAAGTTTATCGCCAATGTACGGAAGAATATAGAAGATAATATAGACAATCCGGCTCTTACAGTAGATGTGCTTTGCAATCTGATGGGCATGAGCCGTACCAGCTTCTACAACAAACTCAGGGCATTGACCGATCAGGCTCCGGGCGATTACATCCGCCTGATCCGCCTGAAACGTTCGGTGAAGTTGCTGAAAGAAGGTACACACAGTATAACAGAAATAGCAGAAATGACAGGATTTAGTGATGCGAAGTACTTCCGTGAAGTATTCAAGAAGCACTTCAACGTAAGCCCCAGCCAATATGGAAAAGAAGGCAAGCCCCACAAGGAGGGCAAGGCTGGAAAAGAAAACAAGTCCGATAAGGAAGGAGGAGAAAAAGAAGAATGAACATTTACCTCGAATCATTTGGAATCTTTTTTAAAATAGGCGCTTTCACCATTGGCGGAGGCTATGCAATGGTTCCACTTATTGAGAATGAAATCGTAACCAAACGGAAATGGATCGCACAGGAAGACTTTATCGACCTGCTGGCTATCTCTCAGTCCGCTCCGGGTATTCTGGCTGTGAATATCTCTATCTTTATAGGATATAAGCTGCGTGGCATCCGGGGAAGTATTGTCACAGCACTGGGGACTATACTCCCCTCATTTATTATCATTCTGGCCATCGCGCTCTTTTTCCATTCTTTCAAGGACAATCCGATTGTAGAACGCATATTTAAAGGAATACGACCCGCCGTGGTGGCATTGATCGCCGCACCGACTTTCACCATGGGACGGTCGGCCAAAATCAACCGGTACAACTTATGGATCCCCGTCGTATCGGCATTATTGATCTGGCTATTGGGCTTCTCCCCGATATGGATTATCATTGCTGCCGGTGTAGGAGGTTTCCTATGGGGAAAATTTAAAAAAGTGGAGAGTGAACACCCAAGGCTATGATTCAAGATCCATAATTCTAAATTAAAAAGAGATGATTTATCTTCAGTTATTTTATACGTTCTTTAAAATCGGACTTTTCGGTTTTGGCGGAGGTTACGCCATGCTTTCGATGATACAAGGTGAAGTAGTAACCCGCTATGGGTGGGTGACTTCGCAAGAATTCACAGACATTGTTGCCATCAGTCAGATGACTCCGGGGCCTATCGGTATCAATGCGGCTACTTATGTCGGTTTTACGTCGACAGGAAGTGTGTGGGGATCGATTGTTGCCACATTCGCTGTTGTTTTTCCCTCTTTCATACTGATGCTGACAATCAGCAAATTCTTTCTGAAATATCAGAAACATCCGGTAGTGGAATCTATTTTTGCAGGATTGCGTCCGGCAGTTGTCGGATTATTAGCTTCCGCCGCACTGGTATTGATGAATGTGGAAAACTTCGGTTCACCTACAGAAGACACCTACACATTTGTCATCAGCATCATTATCTTCCTGATAGCCTTTATCGGCACCAGAAAATACAAGGCAAATCCGATATTAATGATTATCGCCTGCGGGATTGCAGGACTACTGCTTTATTAAAATAAAGCAATAAGAGGCTGACTAAAAAGTCAGTAGTATCTTAAATCTCCTCCTTCGGGAAGGAGGAGTACCCGCAGGGGGAGGTGGTAGGTGAACATGCAGTCCTTACAGCTTGACCTTCTTACTTACCGATTTTGACTCATTATGAATACGGTCTAAAGCCGTCACCACATAGCGGTATTTGGTCTTACCCGTTTCATACGGCAGTTTGTAGAACGGATTTCGGGTGATAGCTACGATATGTGACGGATCATCAAGATTCACCTTTTCTTTGGAACCGAAACGGTATACTACGTACTGAATAGCTTTGTCCATTTCAGTCTCCGCTTTCGGAGCAGTCCAGAAAAGTATATAGCCATCTTCTGTCCATACCTTTTTCATCTTGCGTACTTTACCCGGAGCTTTATCATCCATAAAGTCGAATACCGGAATCAAAGCCGGATATTTATGATACTCCTGTACCAAGGCATCCCGATATTTTCCAGCGTTCTCGACTACGGCTGCCGCATACCATTGGCAACTTCCGCCGATAGTCTGATAAGAACGCTGCAAAGCCATCTTTCGTGGAAGCTGGTTGATAGAAGGATTCTTCGGATCGGCATGCTGAATGGTATTCATGACTGCCTGACCGATAAACAACGGACGGTTTTCCGAATGCTTCGCCCACCAGTCAACCAGTGTTTCGTAATCGGCTGCCTTGTGTCCTATCTCCCAATAAATCTGAGGAATGTTATAATCAATCCATCCTTCACGTGCCCAAAGCAATACGTCGGCATAAAGATCATCATAGTTCTGCAAACCATTTGTGTTACTGCCCAACGGATCTGTTTTCTGATTGCGGTAAATACCGAACGGGCTGATTCCGAACTTCACCCACGGCTTGATGCCCCGTATTGTTTCATGAAGTTTCTTGATCAGGATATTCACGTTGCCACGACGCCAGTCCGCCTTATTGCTGAAACCGCCTCCGTAACGGGCAAAGCTCGCATTGTCCGGGAAATCGACTCCCTTGATCGGATAAGGATAGAAATAATCGTCCATGTGGATAGCATCTACATCGTAACGGGATACAATATCGGAAACAATCTTGCAGATATGCTCACGGCTTTCGGGAAGTGCCGGATCAAAATAGATCTGATCGCCATAAGTGACAAACCATTCCGGATGTTCATGATAAATATGTGTCGGTGCCAATTGATTCTTCAATGAAGTCTTCACACGGTAGGGATTGATCCATGCATGGAATTCCATATTCCGTTTATGGCATTCTTCGATCATGAATTGCATCGGATCCCACATAGGAGAAGGCATTTGCCCTTGTGTTCCTGTCAGGAAACGACTCCACGGTTCGTGTTGTGAAGCATACAATGCATCCGCTTCGGGACGCACTTGAAAGATGATCGCATTAATACCCGCTCCCTGAAGAGAGTTCAGCTGACCAACCAGTGTCTGTTTCAGCTTCTCTGTCGGTATGCCACGGAACTGTCCGTTGACAGCCTGTATCCATGCAGCACGAAACTCACGTTTAGGATATGCATTGCCCGACGGCGCCTGCGCTCTTACTCCTGCCGCCAGAAGCAGAACTAATAAGAAAAGATAGTTTTTCAGATTCATAATGTTCTTGAGTCATAAAATAATGTGGTGCAAAGATAATAGATGCAGATACTATCTCCAACTATTATTGAGGCCATTCGACAACAAATCTTGCACCACCCGCGTAGCTAGTGTCCAGATAGACATTTCCATCCACTAATTCCATGATCTGACGGATAATAGACAATCCCAGTCCGGTGCCCTGAGTGAAGGCATCGACCTTCGCGAACCGTTCGAAAATGGAGTCCCGGTAGTTTTCATCGATTCCGGGACCGGAATCTTCGATAATAAAACGTACCAGACGATTCGGTTTGTCTTCTGCATAACTGAGACGTATAAAGCCGGATTCCGTGAATTTATTGGCATTGTTCAGCAAACCGAGCAGCACACGCTTCATCCAAATTTCAACCGTACACACTTCGACCGGAGTGGAAGAAGGCATATATTGCAACTTGATTCCTTCTTTCAGATTCTGACGAATCAATCCCAAACATTCCTGACAACACGCATCTACACTCACTGGCTTCTTCGGTATATCATCCGTCTGAGAGTCCATGTCGGCTATATCAATCACATTATTTACCAAATCAAGCAGATATGCGTTGCTGCTCTCCATCTGACGGGCATATTCTTCCATCTCTTCCTGTGTCAGCCCACCGGCAGCCATCAAGGATGAAAAACCGATAATCGAATTGAGCGGAGTACGGATTTCATGTGTAATATGCTGGATAAAAGAGCTTTTCATGTGGCTAGCCTTGATGACTGCCTTATTTGCCGCATCCAGTTTCCGGTTCAACGACAAAGAGCGCATATAGTAAAACGTGATAACAATCAACAATATCAACACCAGGCATCCGACAATCACGGAAGTTATAAAGAGATTGCGGTTGACCTCCGCCCGCAATTCCAGCTTATCGTGCTCCAACTTATCCACTTCGAACTGCACGGTATATTTGCTTAATTGCTCGTCCAGTTCTGCCGAACGAATGGAATCATTAATATGTGCATAAGATTTATAAACCTCGCAGGCATCTTCAAAGCGTCCCATCTGCTCCATAAACTGTGCTTTCAACAGGTGATTGGCAGGATAACAGCTCCCCACCGAATGATGATAATCCATCAATGAATCCAGATAGTTGAGTGCCATCTGATTGTCATTCAACGTCCGCGCACAAAGAATTTTATATCCCAACCATCCTTCACGGGGAAAAGCATTCATATTTTCGTGATAAAACTTATCCGCTTCTGCAATAAACGGCTGCGCCTCCTTCTTCCCTTTCAATGCCAGCGTAGCAATCACTTGAAACTGATAATAACGCATGGTAAGCTCCGGTCGGACAGGGATATCCTTACGCTTCATTTTCTCAATCAGTCCCGGCATACGGTTCAAGTATTCCATCGCATTGGCATACTCCCCTCTAGCCAGATAAGTCTGGATGATATTCAGTGACACCACATAGGCATCTTCATAAAAACCCGCATCGCTAAATTTTTTCAGTGCGGAAGAATAGTATTCAAGACAGAGCTTGACGTTGTTGCTGAACACCCGATGATTATATCCGATACACATCTCGCTGCAAGCCATTCCGAAAGCACTTTTGGCCGCATCCGCATCCTTCTGAAGAAGTCCAGTCTCACGCATGGCCTCATCCTGCAAACCTTTCTCGGTAAGCAACTGAATATACTGGCGCCACTGCGTATAGCGATTATTGATATTACCACGCTTCAGGCACCAGTCCATATATTCATATGCAACCACTTTCAGGCTATCCGTATTTCTCAACCGGTAATAATGGGAAGCAATCTGAGAATAAGCATCGTCGATTTTAGCAGTATCATTCTGCTGCCTTGCCAATCGCATATATTCCTGATAGAAAGGTATAAAATCTTTCTGACCTATTTTATTTGAGACACTGTCGGAAAGGGCTTCCAACTGTTTTTCTTTGTTTGTGCTACTAAAGGCTAAAGTAGATGCAAAACACAGAATGAATAAGCTAATAACCATCCGGATGTTTTTCACGATTCAAGTCAATTTGTTATTATTTTGAAATGTTTGTTGTAAATTCCGGACCAAGATACGCCAATTATCCCGAAGCAATTTCTTTTTATTACCAATTATAACATATCTTAACCCGACCAAAAACCTTTCTTCTATCAATAAAATCGCTAACTTTGCCGACTATCATAAAAAAGGAGTATTTTATGTCAGAAAACAAACATATTTCGATCAAAGGAGCGCGGGTTAACAACCTAAAAAACATCGATGTAGATATTCCACGCAACAAACTTGTCGTGATCACCGGACTATCCGGTTCGGGGAAATCGTCGCTCGCTTTTGATACTCTCTATGCAGAAGGACAACGTCGTTATGTCGAGAGCCTTAGCAGCTACGCACGCCAGTTTCTGGGACGAATGAGCAAACCCGAATGTGATTTTATTAAAGGAATCCCACCGGCAATCGCCATCGAACAGAAAGTGAACAGCCGCAATCCGAGATCTACCGTAGGAACTTCCACCGAGATTTATGAATATCTGCGCTTGCTTTATGCGCGGGTGGGACGGACATATAGCCCCGTCAGCGGAGAAGAAGTCAAGAAGCATTCGACGGAGGACATCGTCAACTGTATGCTTTCGCATCCGGAGGGGACCAGATATACCGTATTGACCCCTATCCGCCTGCGCGAAGACCGTACCCTGCAGCAACAACTGGAGATAGACCTGAAACAAGGCTTCAACCGGGTAGAAGTGAACGGTGAAATGAAACGTATCGATGAATACAAGCCGGTGGCAGGCGACGAAGTTTATCTGCTGGTAGACCGTATGGCAGTGGCAAACACGAAAGATGCCATCAGCCGACTGACGGACTCTGCCGAAACTGCCATGTATGAAGGGGACGGTACGTGTATGCTACGTTTTTATCTGCCGGACGGCACCACCAGGCTATATAATTTCAGTACGAAATTCGAAGCGGACGGCATCACTTTTGAGGAGCCGAACGATCAGATGTTCTCGTTCAACTCTCCTATCGGTGCCTGCCCCGTATGCGAGGGCTTCGGCAAGGTGATCGGCATTGACGAGCATCTGGTAGTGCCCAACCGCTCGCTATCCGTGTATGAAGGGGCCATCGTCTGCTGGCGTGGCGAGAAGATGGGAGAATGGAAAGATGAACTGATTCATAATGCGGATAAGTTCGATTTCCCGATTTTCACTCCTTACTATGAGCTGACAGACGAGCAACGTCGCACACTCTGGGAAGGAAACCAATACTTCCATGGCATCAACGATTTCTTCAAGATGCTGGAAGAGAATCAATATAAGATACAGTACAGGGTAATGCTGGCACGCTACCGGGGAAAAACAATCTGTCCGAAATGTCACGGTACACGTTTGAAACCGGAGGCAGGATATGTGCGGGTAGACGGAAAGAGCATTTCCGAACTGGTAGATTTACCCATCACGGAACTAAAAGAGTTCTTCGACCATCTGAACCTCAACGAACACGATAGCAATGTAGCCCGCAGAATTCTGATTGAAATCAACAGCCGCATCCGCTTTCTGATAGATGTAGGGTTGGGATATCTGACTTTAAACCGGCTCAGCAACTCGCTGTCGGGTGGAGAAAGCCAGCGTATCAACCTGGCAACGTCATTAGGAAGCAGCCTCGTCGGCAGTCTCTATATTCTGGATGAGCCGAGTATCGGTTTGCACAGCCGTGACACCGACCGTCTGATCCGCGTATTGCGTCAATTGCAGGAACTCGGAAATACGGTGGTAGTGGTAGAGCACGATGAAGAAATAATCCGTGCCGCCGATTACATCATTGATATCGGTCCGAATGCCGGTCGTCTGGGTGGAGAAGTCGTTTATCAGGGCGATATGAAAGACCTGAAAAAAGGCAGCAATAGTCATACGGTACGGTATCTGTTGGGAGAAGAGGAGATTCCCGTTCCCGAACATCGTCGGCCGTGGAACAATTATATCGAACTGACAGGTGCCCGCGAAAACAATCTGAAAGGAGTGAATGTAAAGTTCCCTCTCAATGTGATGACAGTAGTCACGGGTGTTTCCGGTTCCGGTAAGAGTACGTTAGTGCGGGATATCTTCTATCGGGCACTAAAGCGCGAACTGGATGAATGCAGCGACCGCCCGGGAGAGTTCTCTTCTATCGGTGGAAGCCTACGTGACTTGAGAAATATCGAATTTGTCGATCAAAACCCAATAGGCAAATCGTCCCGTTCCAATCCGGTGACTTACATCAAGGCTTATGATGAAATCCGGAAGCTATGGGCGGAACAGCCTCTGGCAAAACAAATGGGATACACAGCCGGACATTTCAGTTTTAACAGCGAAGGCGGACGATGCGAGGAATGTAAAGGCGAAGGAACCATCACCGTAGAAATGCAGTTTATGGCAGACTTGGTGCTGGAATGCGAATCCTGTCACGGTAAACGTTTTAAAGCAGATACACTGGAAGTGAAATTCCAGGATAAGAACATCTATGATGTACTGGAAATGACAGTAAACCAAGCCGTCGAATTCTTCACCGAACATGGTCAGAAGAAAATTGTAAAAAGACTGCTTCCACTACAGGATGTCGGACTGGGATATATCAAATTAGGCCAGTCCTCTTCTACCCTATCCGGTGGCGAAAACCAACGTGTGAAGCTGGCATTCTACCTGAGTCAGGAGAAAGCCGACCCGACCCTGTTTATTTTTGACGAACCAACCACCGGACTGCACTTCCACGACATCCGCAAGCTGTTGGATGCCTTCGACGCACTCATCCGACGGGGACACAGCATTGTCATCATCGAACATAATATGGACGTTATCAAATGTGCCGATTATGTAATCGACCTCGGACCGGAAGGCGGAGACAAAGGCGGAAATATCGTAGCGGTAGGTACCCCGGAAGAAGTAGCCACTTGCGGAGCAAGCTATACGGGGCAGTTTCTGAAAGAAAAGCTTGCTTAATGAATAATGGATAATTGAAAATGGATAATGGCTATGCAGTAAACAGCGCAGCTCATTATCCATTTTCAATTATCCATTATCCATTGTTAAAAGTAGAATCCGAATCCGACCTTAACGCCGAAACGTGACATGTCGCTATCGTTGAAGCGCCATTTGTAATATACGGCGGGTTCGATGGTTACGGTGCGGGAAAGGAAGTAAGCGTATCCGGCTTCGATGCCTAGCCCCCAGTCAGTCTGGTGATGTCCTCCGCTCCAACGGAAGCGGTTCCAGTCGAGACCTCCGCCCAGATAAACACCGGTGGAATTAAAGTAGAAACGCATTCCTGTCCCTAATGTGTATTCGTCTACGGGTTTTGACCAATCAGCACCGACATTAACCATCAATGCGATACCGTCGGCAAGGAATGTACCGGCTTGCGCACCAATACCAAACTTCGCCTTATCGTTTTTACTATACGAAAAATCCAATCCCGTTACAGAAGGATTAAGAATCATTTTTCCTTTCTCAAATTGTGCCTGGGCAGCTATTGATACCACCAGCAGACAAATAGCTAAAGCTAATTTCTTCATAAATTTACTTTTTTAAGTGAATAGATTGTTCGTCTTTTTTACGGCGTTCACGCATTTGTTCCTTCTTCCGGAGCACGAGCCAAAGCAAGAGTACGATGACGTAAGAACCTACCACCGTAAGAATCTTCTCCGTCTGGCCGACTTCCGTGTTGCGAGGTAACAAATAGGCTGCCGTTACTGATACATAAATAAGGAATGCGATAGCAACTCCTGTCGATTTTTTTATTTTCTTCATTCTGATAGTTTTCTAGTTTTTTGTTTTCCCAGCCAGATAAAGAACCAGGCAATAGCTACCACTACGCATCCTATACCGATGCAGTAGGAAACTATATGCGAGAGTCCCAGCCCTTCGGGAGCAATACATATATAAGTAGAACAAACACTCGTCATAAATAAGGCGGGGATCAGCGTAATCCAATAAGGCTTTTTGGCTACCACAAGGTAGACTGTGATAGCCCAGAGGGTGAACACCGCCAATGTCTGGTTGGCCCAGGCAAAGTAACGCCAGATCATGTTAAATCCGTCCGCGTCACGCAAGCTATAAAGAAGCAGACCGATAGCTACTGCGAACATCGGAATACAAATGTATAAACGACGGCGCATACTTTTTTGTTCCAGTCCCAGAAAGTCCGCCACAATCAGACGGGCGGAACGGAAAGCGGTATCTCCCGAAGTAATGGGAGCCGCAATTACTCCAAGAATGGCGAGCACTCCACCGATAGCTCCCAGCCAGTCTTTAGTGATAGCGTCTACTATCACGGAAGCATTACTTTCTTCCATTCCATTTTCATGGAAGAAATAAGTAGCGGCTGCCGCCCATATCAAAGCAACGATGCCTTCGGTAATCATTGCACCATAGAAAACCGGACGTCCATGACGTTCTGAAGTCATGCAGCGGGCCATTAAAGGACTCTGCGTGGCATGGAAACCGGATATGGCACCACAGGCGATACTCACAAACATAATCGGGAAGATCGGCAGTTCACTGGCATCCGGATTGGTATTCTGCAAGCCGTCCCATAGTTCGGGCAAAACAGGGTGATTGACATAAAGCATTACCAGGATACCGACTGCCATAAACAGCAAGGCTACTGCAAACAACGGATATATTTTACCGATGATCTTATCGACCGGAAGCAGGGTAGCCAGAATATAATATAGGAAGACCACGACAATCCAAAAAGTAGCGTCCAGACTTTCCGGAGTCAGCTTGGCCAATAGTCCGGCAGGTCCGGCTACGAAGACGGAACCGACGAGAATCATCAGAAGAACAGTAAATCCACGCATTATCTGTTTGGTAGTCAGTCCCAGATAACGGCCTATGATTTCGGGAAGACTCTCTCCCCCATGACGTAAAGAAAGCATTCCGGCAAAGTAATCATGAACAGCGCCTGCAAAAATACTTCCCAATACAATCCATAAATAAGAAGAAGTACCGAACTTCGCTCCCATAATCGCACCGAATATCGGACCCAGTCCGGCGATATTAAGGAATTGAATCATGAATATTTTCCAAGTAGGCAACGGAATATAGTCTACTCCGTCGGCTTTGGTAAGAGCCGGTGTTTTACGGTCGTCCGGACCAAAGACGCGCTCCATCAGGCGTCCATACGTGAAATAGCCTGCTATCAACGCCAGCAGGCACAGGGTAAATGTAATCATGGCGTGTTGTTTTTTAACTGTCGCAAATGTAACATAATCTCACGAAACAGCCCAACAATACCGACACTTTTGCTAACTTTGCAGGGATTTAAAACAAAAAATAAAGAATATGCACCGAACTATTTTCATTCTTTCACTTTTGTTTCTTGTTCTTCCGGCAAAGGTTCAGATACAACCTCCTTTCTTTTCAATGCTAATATAGATAATCCAATATATACACCAAGGTCTGAATTACTGCTTCTTCATTTCATCAGCTGTCACGATTTTCCATTTATCCAAGTCTTCAATTTGGCCGCTTCTATTGCCTACCACCTCTGTGCTGTTGGCAGAAGACAAACCAATTCTTGCTTCAGGAGACAGCCCCAATGAATAATAGCCTTCATCATCCGTAGGTGTCAGGAACAATGCATATTTAGGATCATGCACTCGCCAGTCATCACCCGGCTTACCCACAATCACTTTATCTCCATTATTCATTACATGAAGGTTGGTCGCTATATTTCTGACACGGAGGATATGATACGTCAAATTCTCGATACAAAACAACTGGGACTTCTTTTCCGAATCATATTTTGCGGCAGAAATCACTTTCGAATCCGGATTACAATCCAGTACCATACCGGTTGCCTTGTTTACCAAATAGACCTGAGATACATTATCGGTTACATAAGGCATATATTTTTCCTTGATAGTTACTGATTTCAGTTTGGCATCCTGTCCTCTCCATTGTACAGTCACTTTATGTTTGCCTTTTATCCGACGGTCGAAAAGAGCAGATTGTGTAGTGAAATTCTTAGAGTCGGCACCCGAAACATCAACCGAGGCAAAAGGAATTGTTTCAGTATCCAGATAGAAATCCAAGTATCCCGATTTCTTTTTATTCAATTGCACGTCAACCTCTACTTTCTCATACGTAGGCAATGAGCCAAAATGTACATCGAATGACAATCTCGTACCGTTCTTCGCTTTTTCAATAGCACCATTCTTCATCTTCGCCTTCGAACCCGAAAGAGAAATATCCGAAGCAGCCACTGTTATCCCACCGGGGTTCATAACGAATTCACCCGTTATCGCCTTATACACTTCCTTCGCTATAATATAATGCCCTCTATGGTCGGGATGCACCCAATCGTTGCCACCCGGCATAAATTCCGGATGTCCCTTCAAGGGATTATACAGATCTACACAGACCAGATTAAGTTCCTCCGCAATCTCTCTTACGGCAGGCTGAATATAATTCTTTGCTACATTGTCATCAAATGAACCAAGAAATCCCCCATCGCCATAATACATCGGCGGAGGCGTACAAATATAAATATCCGGTTTAGTCGAAAGAGCCTGGAATTTAGCGATCAACTTCTTATAGTCTGCTTTAAAAGTCTCTTTACCATATTTTTCGAAATTCTTCTTGTTGGCATCATTTGCACCAAACTTAATAATGACAATATTAGGTTTATACTCAAGTGCCGCTGCGCATTGCTCAGAATTAATGTAAGCGAATTGATATTCATTAGGATTTTCGGGAGTAGTCGCATCTTCTCTTAATTTTATAAATACCCCGGAAGAGCCTTTACCAAATTTGGTAACTTCATAATCATCACCGAGCATTTCAGCCAGAGGCATCGCGTAATAACCATAATCATTCGTTCCCCCGGTGATACTGTTTCCAACAGTAGCAACTCTAATCTTTCCCGTCTGGGCAGTCAGACTCGCCGCAAACAAAAGACAGAGCGACACAGATAGTAGCTTTTTCATTGTTTATTATCTTGTTATATTAATATTTTATATTTCGTACCTTATTAAAAGACGGCTAAGAATGCAGATACCACTAAAAGAGAATCAGTAATTTTCTGTCAAATAGCATTAAATAAAAAAGGAATAATCAATTTACGGACATTTTTGCTAGCTTTGCAGAGATTTAGCATCTAAAAGGGAATAATATGCACCGAACTATTTTCATTCTTTCACTTTTGTTTCTTATCCTTCCGGCTAAGGCGCAACCCAAGCACGAAGTTCGTGCAGCATGGATTACGGCTGTATATGGTCTGGACTGGCCCCGTACACGGGCCACGACTCCTCAGGGCATCCGCAAGCAAAAGGAAGAATTGGTGGATATCCTTGATAAACTGAAAGCTGCCAACTTCAATACTGTCCTGTTTCAGACCCGTACACGCGGAGATGTGCTGTATCCTTCTTCCATCGAACCGTTCAATTCTATCCTGACCGGAAAAGTCGGAGGAAATCCGGGATATGATCCGTTGGCTTTTGCGATTGAGGAATGCCACAAGCGGGGGATGGAATGTCATGCGTGGATGGTGACTATTCCGCTAGGCAACAAAAAGCACGTCGCTTCTCTCGGCAAACAATCTGTCACCAAGCGAGTGAAAGATATATGCGTGCCTTATAAAAATGAATATTTCCTTAATCCGGGGCATCCTGCTACGAAAGAGTATCTCATGAGACTCGTTCGTGAAGTGGTGGAGCGCTATGATATAGACGGAGTGCATTTCGACTACCTGCGCTATCCGGAGAATGCTCCTCTATTCCCCGACAAATACGATTTCCGCCGTTACAGCAAAGGACGTACTTTGGATCAATGGCGACGGGATAACATTTCCGAAATCGTCCGGTACATATATAAAGGTGTGAAAGCAATGAAGCCGTGGGTAAAGGTAAGTACTTGCCCTGTAGGAAAATACAGAGATACTTCCCGCTATTCTTCCCGTGGTTGGAATGCGTTCTATACCGTTTATCAAGACCCGCAAGGATGGCTCGGAGAAGGTATTCAGGATCAGATATATCCCATGATGTATTTTCAGGGAAACAGTTTCTATCCTTTCGCGCTCGACTGGCAGGAACAGAGCAACGGACGACAGGTTATTCCGGGGCTGGGCATCTATTTCCTCCATCCCGACGAAGGGAAGTGGACACGCGACGAAGTGGATCGTCAGATTAATTTCATCCGTAATCAGAAAATGGCAGGAGAAGGGCATTACCGTGTCAAGTATCTGATGGACAATACTCAGGGAATTTATGACGAACTGATTGAGAACTTCTATGCCTATCCGGCATTACAGCCCCCGATGACATGGTTGGATAACGTTCCGCCGTCTGCCCCCTCAGCACTCAAAGTTACGTCCATCGACAACGGATATACCGAATTGAACTGGCAACCAGCGACGGATAATGACCAACGGAATAAACCGATGTACGTGATTTATGCTTCCAATGAATATCCGGTAGATACAAAGAAAGCGGAAAATATTGTCGCACAAAGTATTCGTGAAACAAGTTACATTTATGCACCCATCCAGCCTTGGAATGCCAAGAAGTATTTTGCAGTAACGGCTATCGACCGTTGCGGGAATGAGAGTGCACCCATAAATGGAGATAAGTAGGCATTTCAGACAGTATTACCACAATATGACTTTTCCGATGTTCACCAATTCCAATTTAGCAGTATCTTCAAAGAGTTTCCATTGCTTGAAACCAGAGTTTCATCGGTGTGAAACTGTAGTTTCATCGGTGAGAAACTAGAGTTTCATACGCTTGAAACTTTAGTTCCAAACGCTCGAAACTATCTGAAACTACTGTTGATTTGATTGACTTAACCGCATGTTCCAATCACATTGAACGCATCAGCTACTTCAATAGTACTGCTCTCTCTGAAAACATTAAATCATATATCAGTCAATAATACATAAATTATCAGTCCTTAATACTTGATTTCTCAATTATTAATATCTGAGAAATCAAACGTTAACAGTTGAGATATCAGATATTAACATCCTGTAAATCAAAGAATAACACAGTAAAAACGGTATTTATCAGGACGATGCAGAGTGAGAGCAAGTCCTTGCTCTCACTCTGCTACCACTGGATCTCTAACAGCTAAAACATCGATGAATAAAGGGATACAGACGAACTGTTAGAGCATGAGAGCAAAAGCACTATCTTTTTCACTGGGGGAGAGTAAGCAAAAGAAACGCACGATACCGGCTTTGAGGCGTCACCGGTACTAACGGCAAATATCCGGCACACACCCGATTATTCTCTACGGACAAAGGGAACGAAGCCGACATCTGCCGATGTTCCTCCAAAGCCTGACCGGCTAAAGGATAATAATCAATCCGAAAAACTCCTTCCGCATCCGCAGCCAAATAACGATCCGTCAAGAGCCATGCCACCACCCCCATATTCATTCGCAGATTAATTTCGACACAAGGATGAATCCGGTAAACAGGCGCTTCATCCGGAAAATGACAAATCATCATATCCACTCCCAAGTATCCATGATAAAAGCCACCGAACAAAGCTGACAATTCTTCTTCCAAACGAGTCCGCAGCCTGATAAATTCTTCTTGTGGCACATAAGCCGATAGTTTCTGCAGAATCTTCTCGTCAGACAGCAAGTCATTCCCTGCATACATCCCACTCCCACCCGTGTGGAAGACCGAATATCCGGCAAAAACAACCCTTCCTCTCCCGTCAGCATAAAACTCCATAGCGAAATCTTCCACCTTATTATATATAGGTTCGCCTACCACCCCACCCTGAGAAGCAGCGACACGGGCACACCAACCGGAAATAAAAGTAGTAAATATGCCTTTACACCAATTCAATCCTTTCCCGCTTCCGGAAAGCGGAGCTTTTAACAAGCACGCTTCCCGCCCTTCGACGAACGCACTGCACTCCGCCAAAGTACTCAAATAAAAAGATTCTCCACAGAAGTATTCATTCAACCGCAACCCAGGCAACAACTTTACCGCCTGCAGACGATGCGAATGCTCTCTCAGAATATTCATATAATCCGCAGAAGGCAGCTCCGTCTGATCTGCCCCCAATGTCATCAAACGCTTCCGCAAAGCAGGGTCCCACCCCCACGGAGAGAACTTCCGGTCTTTACCGTCAGCCACTTCCGGTTCCGTCAACAAGGCCACATCCATGCCCAAAAGTTCACTCTTTGTTTTCAGGAAGTCCGCATTATAAGCAGACGGTGCAAGCACCGCACTTCCCGCTTCGGCATACCACATAGGAAGCAACGCCAGGTCACTCGCCATCTGTCGGGCGGAAGCCGGCGCCATATAGTTCGTCTCACCGCTTGCCAACGCCATATCATGCTCCGGATTGAATATATAAACAGGTCTTTTCGTCATGTCAAAGATGGATTCAACACATTATTCTGCAAATATATACAGGAAATAATCAGGAACTTACACAATAAAGAGAAACTTATAAATTAAAGCACATTTTTGCTATCTCTACTTTGCAAATCCTAAAAAAAGCACTATATTTGCCAGCCGAAAAACAAAGAAACGAAATGGAATCATTCTATCGCACACACGCCTACCTCGTTGAGCACACCAATGCCCCCGTTCGCCGCGATCTTATGGACGAGATCGACTGGAGTGACCGTCTGATTGGTATCAAAGGGACACGTGGCGTAGGAAAAACCACTTTCCTCCTGCAGTACGCCAAAGAGAAATTCGGCACCGACCGTTCCTGTCTGTTCATCAATATGAACAACTTTTATTTCTCCGGTCACAGCCTTGTTGACTTCGCCAACGAGTTTCAGAAACGTGGCGGAAAAGTACTGCTGATCGACCAGGTGTTCAAACATCCCGAATGGAGCAAAGAGCTACGAATGTGCTATGACCGTTTCCCCAGCCTGAAGATTGTCTTCACCGGTTCTTCCGTCATGCGACTCAAAGAGGAAAACCTCGAATTGCGTGACATTGCGAAAAGTTATAACCTGCGCGGATTCTCTTTCCGTGAATTTCTGAACCTGCAGACAGGAATGAAATTCCGGGCATACAGCCTCGAAGAAATCCTCAGTACACATGAACAGATAGCCAAAGGAGTACTTTCCAAAGTACGACCGCTGGATTATTTTCAGGATTACCTGCATCATGGTTTCTACCCTTTCTTCCTTGAAAAACGTAATTTCTCGGAGAATCTGCTGAAAACAATGAACATGATGGTAGAAGTGGATATCTTGCTGATCAAACAAATTGAGCTGAAATATCTTTCAAAGATAAAAAAATTACTATATTTGTTGGCTGTGGACGGACCGAAAGCTCCGAACGTGAGCCAACTGGCAAGTGACGTACAGACATCCCGCGCTACGGTAATGAACTATATCAAGTATCTGGCAGACGCGCGTCTGATTAATCTGGTTTACCCGAAAGGAGAAGAATTCCCAAAGAAACCGTCAAAGATTATGATGCACAACTCTAACCTGATGTACTCCATTTATCCGGTGAAAGTGGAAGAACAGGATGTACTCGACACGTTCTTCGTTAACACTTTATGGAAAGACCATAAGGTACATAAAGGAGATAAAAACGTCTCTTTCATGGTAGACGAAGTGATGCCGTTCAAAATTTGTGCGGAAGGTACAAAAATAAAGAATAACCCGGACGTGACGTATGCGTTGCAAAAGGCTGAGATAGGCCGCGGCAACCAAATACCTCTTTGGATGTTCGGATTCTTATACTAAAAAGATTTATTTACTTAAATATTTAATTTAGTTATGACTAAACAGAAGAAATTCATCACATGTGATGGTAACCAAGCTGCAGCACATATCTCGTATATGTTCTCTGAAGTAGCAGCTATCTACCCCATCACTCCTTCTTCGACTATGGCTGAGTACGTAGA
>ENA-UEPG01000377-UEPG01000377.1-human-gut-metagenome-genome-assembly--contig:-NODE-377-length-46697-cov-3.027585_pt1 | contig 46697 bp, 37 predicted proteins | sample MGYA00242893_ERZ507902 | MGnify/ENA primary metagenome ERZ507902 (study PRJEB26167, sample SAMN06115491) | human gut metagenome | host: Homo sapiens | place: China:Gansu | collected 2015-04-23 | study...
ACACATTTAATTTATTGATTATAAAGGGCTTTAATTTTTGGCCCTTTTATTTTTGGTGTTATGTTTTTAAATTGTCTATAAGTGCCAAAAATTACATGTTTTGTCTTCTGTTTTTGTTGTTTTAATGTAAATTTTGACCATTTGGTCCACTTTTTTCTGCTCGTTTTTATTTCATGCAATCTTCTTGCTGCGCAAGCGTTTTCCAGAACAGGTTAGATGATCTTTTTGTCGCTTAATGCCTGTAAAACATGCATGAGCCACAAAATAATATAAAAAATCCCGCCATTAAGTTGACTTTTAGCTCCCATATCTCCAGAATGCCGCCGTTTGCCAGAAATTCGTCGGTAAGCAGATTTGCATTGATTTACGTCATCATTGTGAATTAATATGCAAATAAAGTGAGTGAATATTCTCTGGAGGGTGTTTTGATTAAGTCAGCGCTATTGGTTCTGGAAGACGGAACCCAGTTTCACGGTCGGGCCATAGGGGCAACAGGTTCGGCGGTTGGGGAAGTCGTTTTCAATACTTCAATGACCGGTTATCAAGAAATCCTCACTGATCCTTCCTATTCTCGTCAAATCGTTACTCTTACTTATCCCCATATTGGCAATGTCGGCACCAATGACGCCGATGAAGAATCTTCTCAGGTACATGCACAAGGTCTGGTGATTCGCGACCTGCCGCTGATTGCCAGCAACTTCCGTAATACCGAAGACCTCTCTTCTTACCTGAAACGCCATAACATCGTGGCGATTGCCGATATCGATACCCGTAAGCTGACGCGTTTACTGCGCGAGAAAGGCGCACAGAATGGCTGCATTATCGCGGGCGATAACCCGGATGCGGCGCTGGCGTTAGAAAAAGCCCGCGCGTTCCCAGGTCTGAATGGCATGGATCTGGCAAAAGAAGTGACCACCGCAGAAGCCTATAGCTGGACACAAGGGAGCTGGACGTTGACCGGTGGCCTGCCAGAAGCGAAAAAAGAAGACGAGCTGCCGTTCCACGTCGTGGCTTATGATTTTGGTGCCAAGCGCAACATCCTGCGGATGCTGGTGGATAGAGGCTGTCGCCTGACCATCGTTCCGGCGCAAACTTCTGCGGAAGATGTGCTGAAAATGAATCCAGACGGCATCTTCCTCTCCAACGGTCCTGGCGACCCGGCCCCGTGCGATTACGCCATTACCGCCATCCAGAAATTCCTCGAAACCGATATTCCGGTCTTCGGCATCTGCCTCGGTCATCAGCTGCTGGCGCTGGCGAGCGGTGCGAAGACTGTCAAAATGAAATTTGGTCACCACGGCGGCAACCATCCGGTTAAAGATGTGGAGAAAAACGTGGTAATGATCACCGCCCAGAACCACGGTTTTGCGGTGGACGAAGCAACATTACCTGCAAACCTGCGTGTCACGCATAAATCCCTGTTCGACGGTACGTTACAGGGCATTCATCGCACCGATAAACCGGCATTCAGCTTCCAGGGGCACCCTGAAGCCAGCCCTGGTCCACACGACGCCGCGCCGTTGTTCGACCACTTTATCGAGTTAATTGAGCAGTACCGTAAAACCGCTAAGTAATCAGGAGTAAAAGAGCCATGCCAAAACGTACAGATATAAAAAGTATCCTGATTCTGGGTGCGGGCCCGATTGTTATCGGTCAGGCGTGTGAGTTTGACTACTCTGGCGCGCAAGCGTGTAAAGCCCTGCGTGAAGAGGGTTACCGCGTCATTCTGGTGAACTCCAACCCGGCGACCATCATGACCGACCCGGAAATGGCTGATGCGACCTACATCGAGCCGATTCACTGGGAAGTTGTACGCAAGATTATTGAAAAAGAGCGCCCGGACGCGGTGCTGCCAACGATGGGCGGTCAGACGGCGCTGAACTGCGCGCTGGAGCTGGAACGTCAGGGCGTGTTGGAAGAGTTCGGTGTCACCATGATTGGTGCCACTGCCGATGCGATTGATAAAGCAGAAGACCGCCGTCGTTTCGACGTAGCGATGAAGAAAATTGGTCTGGAAACCGCGCGTTCCGGTATCGCACACACGATGGAAGAAGCGCTGGCGGTTGCCGCTGACGTGGGCTTCCCGTGCATTATTCGCCCATCCTTTACCATGGGCGGTAGCGGCGGCGGTATCGCTTATAACCGCGAAGAGTTTGAAGAAATTTGCGCCCGCGGTCTGGATCTCTCTCCGACCAAAGAACTGCTGATTGATGAGTCGCTGATCGGCTGGAAAGAGTACGAGATGGAAGTGGTGCGTGATAAAAACGACAACTGCATCATCGTCTGCTCTATCGAAAACTTCGATGCGATGGGCATCCACACCGGTGACTCCATCACTGTCGCGCCAGCCCAAACGCTGACCGACAAAGAATATCAAATCATGCGTAACGCCTCGATGGCGGTGCTGCGTGAAATCGGCGTTGAAACCGGTGGTTCCAACGTCCAGTTTGCGGTGAACCCGAAAAACGGTCGCCTGATTGTTATCGAAATGAACCCGCGCGTGTCGCGTTCTTCGGCGCTGGCGTCGAAAGCCACTGGTTTCCCGATTGCCAAAGTGGCGGCGAAACTGGCGGTGGGTTACACCCTCGACGAACTGATGAACGACATCACTGGCGGACGTACTCCGGCCTCCTTCGAGCCGTCCATCGACTATGTGGTTACTAAAATTCCTCGCTTCAACTTCGAAAAATTCGCCGGTGCTAACGACCGTCTGACCACTCAGATGAAATCGGTTGGCGAAGTGATGGCGATTGGTCGCACGCAGCAGGAATCCCTGCAAAAAGCGCTGCGCGGCCTGGAAGTCGGTGCGACTGGATTCGACCCGAAAGTGAGCCTGGATGACCCGGAAGCGTTAACCAAAATCCGTCGCGAACTGAAAGACGCAGGCGCAGATCGTATCTGGTACATCGCCGATGCGTTCCGTGCGGGCCTGTCTGTGGACGGCGTCTTCAACCTGACCAACATTGACCGCTGGTTCCTGGTACAGATTGAAGAGCTGGTGCGTCTGGAAGAGAAAGTGGCGGAAGTGGGCATCACTGGCCTGAACGCTGACTTCCTGCGCCAGCTGAAACGCAAAGGCTTTGCCGATGCGCGCTTGGCAAAACTGGCGGGCGTACGCGAAGCGGAAATCCGTAAGCTGCGTGACCAGTATGACCTGCACCCGGTTTACAAGCGCGTGGATACCTGTGCGGCAGAGTTCGCTACCGACACCGCTTATATGTACTCCACTTATGAAGAAGAGTGCGAAGCGAATCCGTCTACCGACCGTGAAAAAATCATGGTGCTTGGCGGCGGCCCGAACCGTATCGGTCAGGGTATCGAATTCGACTACTGCTGCGTACACGCCTCGCTGGCGCTGCGCGAAGACGGTTACGAAACCATTATGGTTAACTGTAACCCGGAAACCGTCTCCACCGATTACGACACTTCCGACCGCCTCTACTTCGAGCCGGTAACCCTGGAAGATGTGCTGGAAATCGTGCGTATTGAGAAGCCGAAAGGCGTTATCGTTCAGTACGGCGGTCAGACCCCGCTGAAACTGGCGCGTGCACTGGAAGCCGCTGGCGTACCGGTTATCGGCACCAGCCCGGATGCTATCGACCGTGCGGAAGACCGTGAACGCTTCCAGCACGCGGTTGACCGCCTGAAACTGAAGCAACCGGCGAACGCCACCGTTACCGCTATCGAAATGGCGGTAGAGAAGGCGAAAGAGATTGGCTACCCGCTGGTGGTACGTCCGTCTTACGTTCTCGGCGGTCGGGCGATGGAAATCGTCTATGACGAAGCAGACCTGCGTCGCTACTTCCAGACGGCGGTCAGCGTGTCTAACGATGCGCCAGTGTTGCTGGACCACTTCCTCGATGACGCGGTAGAAGTGGATGTGGACGCCATCTGCGACGGCGAAATGGTGCTGATTGGCGGCATCATGGAGCATATTGAGCAGGCGGGCGTGCACTCCGGTGACTCCGCATGTTCGCTGCCAGCCTACACTTTAAGTCAGGAAATTCAGGATGTGATGCGCCAGCAGGTGCAGAAACTGGCCTTCGAATTGCAGGTGCGCGGCCTGATGAACGTGCAGTTTGCGGTGAAAAACAACGAAGTCTACCTGATTGAAGTTAACCCGCGTGCGGCGCGTACCGTTCCGTTCGTCTCCAAAGCCACCGGCGTACCGCTGGCGAAAGTGGCGGCGCGCGTGATGGCAGGCAAAACGCTGGCCGAGCAGGGCGTAACCAAAGAAGTTATCCCGCCGTACTACTCGGTGAAAGAAGTGGTGCTGCCGTTCAATAAATTCCCGGGCGTTGACCCGCTGTTAGGGCCAGAAATGCGCTCTACCGGGGAAGTCATGGGCGTGGGCCGCACCTTCGCTGAAGCGTTTGCCAAAGCGCAGCTGGGCAGCAACTCCACCATGAAGAAACACGGTCGTGCGCTGCTTTCCGTGCGCGAAGGCGATAAAGAACGCGTGGTGGACCTGGCGGCAAAACTGCTGAAACAGGGCTTCGAGCTGGATGCGACCCACGGCACGGCGATTGTGCTGGGCGAAGCAGGTATCAACCCGCGTCTGGTAAACAAGGTGCATGAAGGCCGTCCGCACATTCAGGACCGTATCAAGAATGGCGAATATACCTACATCATCAACACCACCTCAGGCCGTCGTGCGATTGAAGACTCCCGCGTGATTCGTCGCAGTGCGCTGCAATATAAAGTGCATTACGACACCACCCTGAACGGCGGCTTTGCCACCGCGATGGCGCTGAATGCCGATGCGACTGAAAAAGTAATTTCGGTGCAGGAAATGCACGCACAGATCAAATAATAGCGTGTCATGGCAGATATTTTTCATCCGCTAATTTGATCGAATAACTAATACGGTTCTCTGATGAGGACCGTTTTTTTTTGCCCATTAAGTAAATCTTTTGGGGAATCGATATTTTTGATGACATAAGCAGGATTTAGCTCACACTTATCGACGGTGAAGTTGCATACTATCGATATATCCACAATTTTAATATGGCCTTGTTTAATTGCTTCAAAACGAGTCATAGCCAGACTTTTAATTTGTGAAACTGGAGTTCGTATGTGTGAAGGATATGTTGAAAAACCACTCTACTTGTTAATCGCCGAATGGATGATGGCTGAAAATCGGTGGGTGATAGCAAGAGAGATCTCTATTCATTTCGATATTGAACACAGCAAGGCGGTTAATACCCTGACTTATATTCTGTCGGAAGTCACAGAAATAAGCTGCGAAGTTAAGATGATCCCTAATAAGCTGGAAGGGCGGGGATGCCAGTGTCAGCGACTGGTTAAAGTGGTCGATATCGATGAGCAAATTTACGCGCGCCTGCGCAATAACAGTCGGGAAAAATTAGTCGGCGTAAGAAAGACGCCGCGTATTCCTGCCGTTCCGCTCACGGAACTTAACCGCGAGCAGAAGTGGCAGATGATGTTGTCAAAGAGTATGCGTCGTTAATGTCATTTCGATGATACCGTGCGACCTGGTCGCCGGATGCGATGCTGGCGCATCTTATCCGGCTTACGGTTGCTTTCCAGCCAGGTCGGATAAGGCGTTTACGCCGCATCCGGCAAGATCACCGTTTCGGCGTCACATCCGTCGTCCCCTGCAAACGGGGGCGATTTTCCTCCATTTGCCTCAACGGCTGCGTTTCATGTAACGATGCATGACAGCGCCCGACAAGATCCTGATACTCTTTGGTATTCAACCGTTTCCAGTGTAACTCGTCGTCACTAACACTGCGTACAGCGCGGGCTGGAGTACCTATCAACAACTGGCGTTTCTCGCCGCTAAAGCCTGCTTTGACAAAGCTCATGGCGGCAACAATGCTCTCTTCGCCAATGACCGCGCCATCCATAATCACGCTGTTCATCCCGACCAATGCATCGCGACCAATCACACAACCATGCAGGATCGCTCCGTGCCCGATATGGCCGTTTTCCCCAACGATGGTGTCAGTGTCGCAGTAGCCATGCATAATGCAGCCATCCTGAATATTGGCTCCCGCTTGCACGATCAACCGCCCGTAGTCACCACGCAGTGAGGCGAGTGGGCCGATGTAGACACCGGCTCCCACAATCACATCGCCAATCAATACTGCACTGGGATGGACAAACGCCGTCGGGTGAACTATCGGAATTAACCCCTCAAAGGCGTAATAGCTCACGGTTGTTAACGTCCTTTCCACACCGGATCGCGCTTCTCGGCAAACGCCAGCGGCCCTTCTATGGCATCTTCCGAATGCAGAACCGATGGATAGTGTTTCAACACGCCGCTGCGAATATAGCGATACGCTTCTTCTACCGGCATTTCGCTGGTGGTGCGGTAGATCTCTTTCAGCGCCGCAATCGCCAGCGGAGCGCTGTTAACCAGCTGCTGCGCCAGTTCGCGGGCGTTATCCATCAGTTCCGCCTGGCTAACCACGCGGTTGACTACCCCCCAACGCAGCGCCTCTTCTGCGCCCATTCGTCTGCCGGTCATCACCATTTCATTGACGATGGCAGGCGGCAGGATCTTCGGCAGACGCAGCACGCCGCCGCTGTCAGGAACGATACCCAGTTTGGCTTCCGGCAGGGCGAAGCTGGCGTTATCGGCACAAACAATAAAATCTGCCGCCAGCGCCAGTTCAAAGCCGCCGCCAAAGGCATAGCCGTTCACAGCTGCGATAACCGGTTTGTCGAGATTGAAAATTTCGGTTAATCCCGCAAAACCACCCGGACCAAAGTCAGCATCCGGTGCTTCGCCTTCTGCTGCCGCTTTTAAATCCCAGCCCGCGGAAAAGAACTTCTCTCCGGCACCGGTAATAATGGCGACACGTAATTGCGGATCGTCACGGAAATTTAGAAATACTTCGCCCATTTCAAAGCTGGTTTTTGCATCAATAGCATTCGCTTTTGGACGATCAAGGGTAATTTCCAGAATTGATCCATTGCGGGTCAGATGTAATGATTCACTCATTCCTTTTCTCCATTTTTGCTTTTTCAGGGACGACAACATCTCTGCAAAAAATGCATATTGTTTTAGAGCGTGATTATTAGCTGGCAGGGTAGTTCCCTGCCGTTTCATTTATTTAAGATTCTTTCTAATTATTTTCCCCGAGCAATTACGTGGCAGATCTTTTCTGATCTCCAGATAAGAGGGCACTTTAAATTTCGCCATATTTTGTTCGCAGAAGCGGAAAAATTCCTCTTCGCTCAATGTTTCACCTTCATTCAGCACCACAAATGCTTTGATGGCTTCATCGCGTATCGAATCTTTAATACCCACAACCACGATGTCCTGAATTTTCGGGTGCGCGGCGATAATATTTTCCAGCTCCACGCAGGAGACATTCTCGCCACCGCGTTTGATCATATTGCAGCGGCGATCGACGAAATAAAAAAAGCCCTCTTCGTCGCGGTATCCGGTATCGCCGGTATGTAGCCAGCCATCGGCTTCCAGCACTTTCGCAGTGGCTTGTGGGTTGAGAAAGTACTCTTTGAAGATGGTTTTCCTAGGTATGCCTTTAATGCAGATTTCACCGATCTCACCAGCCGGGAGCGGGCGATTGTGATCGTCGCGGATCTCCGCTTCGTAGCAAAACCCCACCCGACCAATCGACGGCCAGCGTCGTTTATCGCCAGGACGATCGCCGATAATGCCCACAATGGTTTCCGTCATCCCATAAGACGTCAGCAAGCGAACGCTGAAGCGTTCACAAAACGCGTCTTTTTCCTGCTCCGACAGGTTGAGATAAAACATCACTTCCCGCAGGCGGTGTTGCTGATCGTTCGCTGAAGGCGGCTGTACCATCAACGTACGGATCATCATCGGAATACATTCGGTAACGGTGGCGCGGTACTTCTGTACCTGTCCCCAGAAGGCGCGGGCGCTGTATTTCTCGACCAGCACAAAGGTGGCCCCGGCAGAAAACGCCGCCATCGCCGCAGTACACTGGCAATCGATATGAAACGCAGGCATTACCGTCAGGTAGACGTCATCGTCACGCAGTGCACACTGCCAGGCGGAGTAATATCCAGCGAAGCGCAGGTTGTAATGGGTAATCACCACACCTTTCGGTCGGGAGGTGGTGCCGGAGGTGAAGAGAATTTCCGCCGTATCGTCAGTCGATAGCGGCGGTGCATAGCACAAGGTGGCAGGTTGTTGATTTTTCAGTTGAGTAAACGAACTCACGCCATCATCAGCGGGAAGTGCCACATCTGTCAGGCAAATGTGCCGCAATTGAGTGGCATCTTCCTGCTGAATCTGTTGATACATAGGATAGAATTGCGCACTGGTCACCAGCAGGCACGCCTGGCTATTTTGCAGGATCCACGCGCTTTCCTCGCACAACAGGCGGGCGTTAATCGGCACCATAATCGCGCCAATTTTTGCCAGCCCGAACCAGCAAAAGATAAATTCCGGGCAGTTGTCGAGATGTAGAGCAACCTTGTCGCCTTTGCGAATCCCCAGCGTATAAAACAGGTTTGCCGTGCGGTTAATCTCCTGATTTAACTCAAGATAACTATACCGGTTAACGACTCCGCTGCTGGATTCACAAATCAGCGCCGTTTTATGACCGTAAACGTCCGCCAGATCGTCCCACATTTGACGTAGATGTTGTCCGCCAATGATATCCATTGCACCTCTATCCATTTTTGTTCGTTTGTTATTGGGCGGGCGCTAGTCAGGCAAGCCGACTGACGCCACGCGTTTAGTCCTCAACTTTGGCCAGACCTTTGCTGACCAACTCCTGAATGTCGTTTTCGCTGTAGCCGATATTTTTCAAAATGGCAGCCGTGTCCATGCCATGTGAGGGCATTCCGCGCCAGATTTTTCCGGGGTTATTTTTGAATTTCGGCATGATATTCGGCCCCTTGCAGGTGCGACCATCCATCGTTTGCCACTGAGTGATTGATTCGCGAGCCACATACTGTGGATTGCTTTCCAGTTCCGGTACGGTCAGCACTTTGGCGCAGGCGATATTCAGTTCAGCAAAGCGTTCTTTTACTTCCGCGATGGTATGTGTCGCCAGCCAGGCATCGAGTTTCTCTTCAACCAGTGGGCCGTAAGGGCATTCGATACGGTGGATAAGCTGAGTGCCTTCCGGGATTTCTGGCGTGCCAAGCAGATGTGCGAGGCCAATATCTTTAAAGCACTCTTCAATTTGGGTAATGCCCACCAGTTCCATCACGATGTAGCCGTCGGCACATTTATACAGACCGCAACCGGCGTAGTAGGGATCTTTACCTTTGCTCATGCGCGGGCACATTTCGCCGCCGTTGAAGTAATCCATCATGAAGTACTGGCCCATACGCAGCATCACTTCATACATGGCGATGTCGATACTTTCGCCTTTACCGGTTTCACGCGCTTTATGCAGTGCTGCCAGCGCCGCCGTGGTGGCGGTCAGGCCAGAAAAGTAATCGGCGGTATACGGGAAGGCAGGCATTGGCTGGTCAACATCACCGTTCTGAATCAGGTAACCACTGAAGGCCTGGGCGATGGTGTTATAGGCCGGAAGATTGGTGTACTCCTCGGTGCCGTACTGACCAAAACCGGACAGGTGAGCGATAACCAGTTTCGGGTTGTGCTGCCACAGTACTTCATCGGTAATGCCACGACGGGCAAAGGCCGGACCTTTACTGGCTTCGATGAAGATATCGGTGGTTTCCATTAATTTCAGAAACGCTTCGCGGCCTTCATCTTTGAAAATATTTAACGACAGCGCGTGCAAATTGCGGCGGGAGAGCTGCGGGTAGTTCGGTTGAACGCGAATGGTGTCGGCCCAGGCGACGTTCTCGATCCAAATAACTTCCGCGCCCCATTCTGCGAACATTTGCCCGGCGAACGGCCCGGCGATTTCGATACCGGAGAAGACAACGCGCAATCCGGCCAACGGCCCGAATTTCGGCATGGGTAGATGATCCATTATTTGCTCCTGAAAAATTTATGTAGCGCATGACTGCCGGATGCGGCGTAAACGCCTTATCCGGCCTACATTCGTGCTCCCGTAGGCCTGATAAGACGCGTCAGCGTCGCATCAGGCAGCGCACGGACTTAGCGGTATTGCTTCAGCACCGCGCGACCCAGCGTCAGGATCTGCATTTCGTCAGATGCTCCGGAAACGCGGTCTACACGCAGGTCACGCCAGAAGCGGCTGATGCGGTGGTTGCCCGCAATCCCGACACCGCCCAGCACCTGCATTGCGCTATCCACCACTTCAAATGCCGCATTGGCGCAGAAGTATTTGCACATCGCTGCATCGCCAGAGGTGATGGTGCCGTTGTCTGCTTTCCACGCTGCTTCATACAGCATGTTTTTCATGGAGTTTAATTTGATCGCCATGTGGGCGAATTTTTCCTGAATCAACTGGAAACGACCAATAGCCTCGCCAAACTGCACGCGCTGGTTGGCGTAGCGCGCCGCATCTTCAAAGGCGCACATCGCCGTACCGTAGTTGGTCAGGGCTACCAGGAAACGTTCATGGTCGAACTCTTCTTTGACGCGGTTAAAGCCGTTACCTTCCCGACCGAACATGTCTTTCTCGTCCAGTTCCACATCGTCAAAGGTGATTTCACAGCAGCTATCCATACGCAGACCGAGCTTTTCAAGTTTGGTCACTTTGATGCCCGGTTTGCTCATATCAACAAACCATTCGGTGTAGACAGGTTTGTCCGGAGAAGCCCCGTCGCGCGCCATCACCACGATGTACGGGGTGTAGGCGCTACTGGTAATAAAACACTTACTACCATTAAGATAAATCTTACCATTTCTACGGGTATAAGTCGTTTTCAGGCTACCCACGTCGGAGCCCGCGCCCGGTTCGGTAATCGCTGAGTTCCACATCTGCTTACCGGTGCCGCGGAAAGCCATAATCTTGTCGATCTGCTCTTGTGTGCCTTCGCGCAGGAAGGTATTGAACCCGCCCGGCAACTGGTACAGTACATAGGTTGGTGCCCCCAGACGTCCCAGCTCCATCCACACGGCGGCGAGAGTAACAAACCCCGCGTCCAGACCACCGTGCTCTTCAGGGATCAGCAGACTGTCGATACCCATATCCGCCAGTGCTTTGACAAAACGTTCCGGGTAGACGCTGTCACGGTCGCACTCGGCAAAATAGGCCTCCCAGTTTTCGCTGGCCATCAGTTCGCGGATACCGGCGACAAACAGTTCCTGCTCATCATTTAAATTAAAATCCATCTTTCAACCTCTTGATATTTTGGGGGTTAATTAATCTTTCCAGTTCTGTTTCGCGTCTTTAATAAAGGAGAGCGTCACCATAATGTTGACGAAGAACAGCGGGCATCCTCCGGCGATAATGGCGGTTTGAATCGGTTTCAGGCCGCCGAGCGCCAGCAGAACAATACCGATAATGCCAACCAGAATTGACCAGCCGATACGCACCAGCAGCGGTGGTTCTTCACCATCGCGTACTTCGCGGCAAGTGGACATCGCCAGGGTATAAGAGCAGGCGTTAACCAGCGTAACGGTGGCAATAAAGCAGAGGATGAAGAAGCCCCACATGGTGGCGGTGCTGAGTGGCAGAGCGGCCCAGGTTTCAATGATGGCGCGCGCCACACCGTACTGTTCGATCAGATTTGGAATGTTGATGATGTTTTTATCCATCAACAGCAGAGTGTTACTACCGAGTACAGTCCACAGGATCCAGGTTGACGCTGTCAGCCCCAGCACCATGCCGAAGCACAGTTCACGCACGGTACGACCACGGGAGATGCGGGCGAGGAAGATACTCATCTGGATAGCATAAATCACCCACCATGCCCAGTAGAACACGGTCCAGCCCTGCGGGAAGCCGCCTTTAGCGATGGGATCGGTATAGAACAACATGCGCGGCAGATACATCAGCAACATCCCCACCGAATCGGTGAAGTAGTTCATGATGAAGCTGGCACCGCTGACAATGAACACCCAACCCAGCATCAGGAAGCTCAGGTAACTACGCACGTCACTGGCGATACGTACCCCTTTTTGCAGACCGCAAGCGACGCAAATGGCGTTGAGGATAATCCAGCAGGTAATGATGATAGCGTCCAGTTGCAGGGTATGCGGAATGCCAAACAACCATTGCATACACTCGGTCACCAGCGGCGTGGCAAGGCCCAGACTGGTACCCATCGCGAAGATCAAGGCGACGAGATAGAAGTTGTCGACGATAGTGCCGAACAACCCTTTGGCGTGTTTTTCACCTACCAGCGGCACCAGTGTCGAGCTGGGGCGAATCACTTCCATTTTGCGGACAAAGAAGAAGTAAGCGAAGGCGACTGAAAGGAAGCTGTAAGTGGCCCACGGCAGAGGTCCCCAGTGGAACAAGCTGTAAGCCAGCCCCAACTCTTTCGCCCCTGTCGAGTTCGGTTCTAAGCCAAACGGCGGGGTGGAGATGTAGTAGTAGATCTCAATCGATCCCCAGAACAGTACGGCAGCAGACGTACAGGAGGCGAACATCATAAAGATCCAACTGGCGGTGCTAAATTCTGGCGGTTCGTTACCTAAACGCTTTTTGGCATACGGGCCAAACACCAGCCAGAACCAACCGAAAAGCATCACCACCATATACCATTCAAATGCCCATCCCCATACATTGGTGACGTAACTGAATACAGCATTAATAACGACATTCGCTGCATCCAGATCTCTGACTGTAAGCCAACAAAGTATGCCGACGATTATTAACGGCGGAAAGAAAACCTTCGGTTCTATTCCCGTTTTTCTCTTTTCATTCTTCATGAGTTAATTCCACTGTGAAAACGAATATTTATTTTGCGTTCCCGTTTGTTTTATTTTTGTTAACATTTAATATAATTATTATTAACCTCGTGGACGCGTTAATGGCTAACTCATAATGGGTATTCAATAAGCTGTATTCTGTGATTGGTATCACATTTTTGTTTCGGGTGAATAGAGGGCGTTTTTTCGTTAATTTTGATTAATAATCAGTTTGTTATGCTCTATTGTGAGTAAAAAAATAACATCTGACTTTCAATATTGGTGATCCATAAAACAATATTGAAAATTTCTTTTTGCTACGCCGTGTTTTCAATATTGGTGAGGAACTTAACAATATTGAAAGTTGGATTTATCTGCGTGTGACATTTTCAATATTGGTGATTAAAGTTTTATTTCCAAATTAAAGGGCGTGATATCTGTAATTAACACCACCGATATGAACGACGTTTCCTTCATGATTTCTGGAGATGCAATGAAGATTATTACTTGCTATAAGTGCGTGCCTGATGAACAGGATATTGCGGTCAATAATGCTGATGGTTCATTAGACTTCAGCAAAGCCGATGCCAAAATAAGCCAATACGATCTCAACGCTATTGAAGCGGCTTGCCAGCTAAAGCAACAGGCAGCAGAGGCGCAGGTGACAGCCTTAAGTGTGGGCGGTAAAGCCCTGACCAACGCCAAAGGGCGTAAAGATGTGCTATCGCGCGGTCCGGATGAACTGATTGTGGTGATTGATGACCAGTTCGAGCAGGCACTGCCGCAACAAACGGCGAGCGTACTTGCTGCAGCCGCCCAGAAAGCAGGCTTTGATTTGATCCTCTGTGGCGATGGTTCTTCCGACCTTTATGCCCAGCAGGTTGGTTTGCTGGTAGGCGAAATCCTCAATATTCCGGCAGTTAACGGCGTCAGCAAAATTATCTCCCTGACTGCAGATACCCTCACCGTTGAGCGCGAACTGGAAGATGAAACCGAAACCTTAAGCATTCCGCTGCCTGCGGTTGTTGCTGTTTCCACTGATATCAACTCCCCACAAATTCCTTCGATGAAAGCCATTCTCGGCGCGGCGAAAAAGCCAGTCCAGGTATGGTCGGCGGCGGATATCGGTTTTAACGCAGAGGCAGCCTGGTCAGAACAACAGGTTGCCGCGCCGAAACAGCGCGAACGTCAGCGCATCGTGATTGAAGGCGACGGCGAAGAACAGATCGCCGCATTTGCTGAAAATCTTCGCAAAGTCATTTAATTACAGGGGATGCTATGAACACGTTTTCTCAAGTCTGGGTATTCAGCGATACCCCTTCTCGTCTGCCGGAACTGATGAACGGTGCGCAGGCTTTAGCTAATCAAATCAACACCTTTGTCCTCAATGATGCCGACGGCGCACAGGCAATCCAGCTCGGCGCTAATCATGTCTGGAAATTAAACGGCAAACCGGACGATCGGATGATCGAAGATTACGCCGGTGTCATGGCTGACACTATTCGCCAGCACGGCGCAGACGGTCTGGTGCTGTTGCCGAATACCCGTCGCGGCAAATTACTGGCGGCAAAACTGGGTTATCGCCTTAAAGCGGCGGTGTCTAACGATGCCAGCACCGTCAGCGTACAGGACGGTAAAGCGACAGTGAAACACATGGTTTACGGTGGTCTGGCGATTGGCGAAGAACGCATTGCCACGCCGTATGCGGTACTGACCATCAGCAGCGGCACGTTCGATGCGGCTCAGCCAGACGCGTCACGCACTGGCGAAACGCACACCGTGGAGTGGCAGGCTCCGGCTGTGGCGATTACCCGCACGGCAACCCAGGCGCGCCAGAGCAACAGCGTCGATCTCGACAAAGCCCGTCTGGTGGTCAGCGTCGGTCGCGGCATTGGCAGCAAAGAGAACATTGCGCTGGCAGAACAGCTTTGTAAGGCGATAGGTGCGGAGTTGGCCTGTTCTCGTCCGGTGGCGGAAAACGAAAAATGGATGGAGCACGAACGCTATGTCGGTATCTCCAACCTGATGCTGAAACCTGAACTGTACCTGGCGGTGGGGATCTCCGGGCAGATCCAGCACATGGTTGGCGCTAACGCGTCGCAAACCATTTTCGCCATCAATAAAGATAAAAATGCGCCGATCTTCCAGTACGCGGATTACGGCATTGTTGGCGACGCCGTGAAGATCCTTCCGGCGCTGACCGCAGCTTTAGCGCGTTGATCCACTCTGGCAGGGCTGCATTTTGGCCCTGCCGCTGACAGGGAGCTCTTATGTCCGAAGATATCTTTGACGCCATCATCGTCGGTGCAGGGCTTGCCGGTTCGGTTGCCGCACTGGTGCTCGCCCGCGAAGGGGCGCAAGTGTTAGTTATCGAGCGTGGCAATTCCGCAGGTGCCAAGAACGTCACCGGCGGGCGTCTCTATGCCCACAGTCTGGAACACATTATTCCAGGTTTCGCCGAATCCGCCCCCGTAGAACGCCTGATCACCCATGAAAAACTCGCGTTTATGACGGAAAAGTCAGCGATGACTATGGACTACTGCAATGGTGACGAAACCTCGCCATCCCAGCGTTCTTACTCCGTTTTGCGCAGTAAATTTGATGCCTGGCTGATGGAGCAGGCCGAAGAAGCGGGCGCGCAGTTAATTACCGGGATCCGCGTCGATAACCTCGTACAGCGCGATGGCAAAGTCGTCGGTGTAGAAGCCGATGGCGATGTGATTGAAGCGAAAACGGTGATCCTTGCTGATGGGGTGAACTCCATCCTTGCCGAAAAATTGGGGATGGCAAAACGCGTCAAACCGACGGATGTGGCGGTTGGCGTGAAGGAACTGATCGAGTTACCGAAGTCGGTTATTGAAGACCGTTTTCAATTGCAGGGTAATCAGGGCGCGGCTTGCCTGTTTGCGGGATCACCCACCGATGGCCTGATGGGCGGCGGCTTCCTTTATACCAATGAAAACACCCTGTCGCTGGGGCTGGTTTGTGGTTTGCATCATCTGCATGACGCGAAAAAATCGGTGCCGCAAATGCTGGAAGATTTCAAACAGCATCCGGCCGTTGCACCGCTGATCGCGGGCGGCAAGCTGGTGGAATATTCCGCTCACGTAGTGCCGGAAGCAGGCATCAACATGCTGCCGGAGTTGGTTGGTGACGGCGTATTGATTGCCGGTGATGCCGCCGGAATGTGTATGAACCTCGGTTTTACCATTCGCGGTATGGATCTGGCGATTGCCGCCGGGGAAGCCGCAGCAAAAACCGTGCTTTCAGCGATGAAAAGCGACGATTTCAGTAAGCAAAAACTGGCGGAATATCGTCAGCATCTTGAGAGTGGTCCGCTGCGCGATATGCGTATGTACCAGAAACTACCGGCGTTCCTTGATAACCCACGCATGTTTAGCGGCTACCCGGAGCTGGCGGTGGGTGTGGCGCGTGACCTGTTCACCATTGATGGCAGCGCGCCGGAACTGATGCGCAAGAAAATCCTCCGCCACGGCAAGAAAGTGGGCTTCATCAATCTAATCAAGGATGGCATGAAAGGAGTGACCGTTTTATGACTTCTCCCGTCAATGTGGACGTCAAACTGGGCGTCAATAAATTCAATGTCGATGAAGAGCATCCGCACATTGTTGTGAAGGCCGATGCTGATAAACAGGCGCTGGAGCTGCTGGTGAAAGCGTGCCCCGCAGGTCTGTACAAGAAGCAGGATGACGGCAGTGTGCGCTTCGATTACGCCGGATGTCTGGAGTGCGGCACCTGTCGCATTCTGGGGCTGGGGTCGGCGCTGGAACAGTGGGAATACCCGCGCGGCACCTTTGGTGTGGAGTTCCGTTACGGCTGATGTTGGTTTGATACGTAACGCCGCACTGACTCTCATTGCAAAAAACAGGAATAACCATGCAACCGTCCAGAAACTTTGACGATCTCAAATTCTCCTCTATTCACCGCCGCATTTTGCTGTGGGGAAGCGGTGGTCCGTTTCTGGATGGTTATGTACTGGTAATGATTGGCGTGGCGCTGGAGCAACTGACTCCGGCGCTGAAGCTGGACGCTGACTGGATTGGCTTGCTGGGCGCGGGAACGCTCGCCGGGCTGTTCGTTGGCACATCGCTGTTTGGTTATATTTCCGATAAAGTCGGACGGCGCAAAATGTTCCTCATTGATATCATCGCCATCGGCGTGATATCGGTGGCGACGATGTTTGTTTCATCCCCCGTCGAACTGTTGGTGATGCGGGTACTTATCGGCATTGTCATCGGTGCAGATTATCCCATCGCCACCTCAATGATCACCGAGTTCTCCAGTACCCGTCAGCGGGCGTTTTCCATCAGCTTTATTGCCGCGATGTGGTATGTCGGCGCGACCTGTGCCGATCTGGTCGGCTACTGGCTTTATGATGTGGAAGGCGGCTGGCGCTGGATGCTGGGTAGCGCGGCGATCCCCTGTTTGTTGATTTTGATTGGTCGATTCGAACTGCCTGAATCTCCCCGCTGGTTATTACGCAAAGGGCGAGTAAAAGAGTGCGAAGAGATGATGATCAAACTGTTTGGCGAACCGGTGGCTTTCGATGAAGAGCAGCCGCAGCAAACCCGTTTTCGCGATCTGTTTAATCGCCGCCATTTTCCTTTTGTTCTGTTTGTTGCCGCCATCTGAACCTGCCAGGTGATCCCAATGTTCGCCATTTACACCTTTGGCCCGCAAATCGTTGGTTTGTTGGGATTGGGTGTTGGCAAAAACGCGGCACTGGGGAACGTGGTGATTAGCCTGTTCTTTATGCTTGGCTGTATTCCGCCGATGCTGTGGTTAAACACTGCCGGACGGCGTCCATTGTTGATTGGCAGCTTTGCCATGATGACGCTGGCGCTGGCGGTTTTGGGGCTAATCCCGGATATGGGGATCTGGCTGGTAGTGATGGCCTTTGCGGTGTATGCCTTTTTCTCTGGCGGGCCAGGTAATTTGCAGTGGCTCTATCCTAATGAACTCTTCCCGACAGATATCCGCGCCTCTGCCGTGGGCGTGATTATGTCCTTAAGTCGTATTGGCACCATTGTTTCGACCTGGGCACTACCGATCTTTATCAATAATTACGGTATCAGTAACACGATGCTAATGGGGGCGGGTATCTCGCTGTTTGGCTTGTTGATTTCCGTAGCGTTTGCCCCGGAGACTCGAGGGATGTCACTGGCGCAGACCAGCAATATGACGATCCGCGGGCAGAGAATGGGGTAAATTGTTCAGATTTCTCTCTTTTCTGAATCAATATTATTGACTATAAGCCGCGTGAATATATGACTACACTTTGTGGGAAAACAAAGGCGTAATCACGCGGGCTACCTATGATTCTTATAATTTATGCGCATCCGTATCCGCATCATTCCCATGCGAATAAACGGATGCTTGAACAGGCAAGGACGCTGGAAGGCGTCGAAATTCGCTCTCTTTATCAACTCTATCCTGACTTCAATATCGATATTGCCGCCGAGCAGGAGGCGCTGTCTCGCGCCGATCTGATCGTCTGGCAGCATCCGATGCAGTGGTACAGCATTCCTCCGCTCCTCAAACTTTGGATCGATAAAGTTTTCTCCCACGGCTGGGCTTACGGTCATGGCGGCACGGCGCTGCATGGCAAACATTTGCTGTGGGCGGTGACGACCGGCGGCGGGGAAAGCCATTTTGAAATTGGTGCGCATCCGGGCTTTGATGTGCTGTCGCAGCCGCTACAGGCGACGGCAATCTACTGCGGGCTGAACTGGCTGCCACCGTTTGCCATGCACTGCACCTTTATTTGTGACGACGAAACCCTCGAAGGGCAGGCGCGTCACTATAAGCAACGTCTGCTGGAATGGCAGGAGGCCCATCATGGATAGCCATACGCTGATTCAGGCGCTGATTTATCTCGGTTCGGCAGCGCTGATTGTACCCATTGCGGTACGTCTTGGTCTGGGATCGGTACTTGGCTACCTGATCGCCGGCTGCATTATTGGCCCGTGGGGGCTGCGACTGGTGACCGATGCCGAATCTATTCTGCACTTTGCCGAGATTGGGGTGGTGCTGATGCTGTTTATTATCGGCCTCGAACTCGATCCACAAAGGCTGTGGAAGCTGCGTGCGGCAGTGTTCGGCTGTGGCGCATTGCAGATGGTGATTTGCGGCGGCCTGCTGGGGCTGTTCTGCATGTTACTTGGGCTGCGCTGGCAGGTCGCGGAATTGATCGGCATGACGCTGGCGCTCTCCTCTACGGCGATTGCCATGCAGGCGATGAATGAACGCAATCTGATGGTGACGCAAATGGGTCGCAGTGCCTTTGCGGTGCTGCTGTTCCAGGATATCGCGGCGATCCCGCTGGTGGCGATGATCCCGCTACTGGCGGCGAGCAGTGCCTCGACGACGATGGGCGCATTTGCTCTCTCGGCGTTAAAAGTGGCGGGTGCGCTGGTGCTGGTGGTACTGCTGGGGCGCTATGTCACGCGTCCGGCGCTGCGCTTTGTCGCCCGCTCTGGCTTGCGGGAAGTGTTTAGTGCCGTGGCGTTATTCCTCGTGTTTGGCTTTGGTTTGCTGCTGGAAGAGGTCGGCTTGTCGATGGCGATGGGCGCGTTTCTGGCGGGCGTACTGCTGGCAAGCTCGGAATATCGTCATGCGCTGGAAAGCGATATCGAACCCTTTAAAGGTTTGCTGCTGGGGCTGTTTTTCATTGGCGTTGGCATGTCGATAGACTTTGGCACGCTGCTTGAAAACCCATTGCGCATTGTCATTTTGCTGCTCGGTTTCCTCATCATCAAAATCGCCATGCTGTGGCTGATTGCCCGACCGTTGCAAGTGCCAAATAAACAGCGTCGTTGGTTTGCGGTGTTGTTAGGGCAGGGCAGTGAGTTTGCCTTTGTGGTATTTGGCGCGGCGCAGATGGCGAATGTGCTGGAGCCGGAGTGGGCGAAATCGCTGACCCTGGCGGTGGCGCTGTCGATGGCAGCAACGCCGATTCTGCTGGTGATCCTCAATCGCCTTGAGCAATCTTCTAGTGAAGAGGCGCGTGAAGCCGATGAGATCGACGAAGAACAGCCGCGGGTAATCATCGCCGGATTCGGTCGTTTTGGGCAGATCACCGGACGTTTACTGCTCTCCAGCGGGGTGAAAATGGTGGTACTCGATCACGATCCGGACCATATCGAAACCTTGCGTAAATTTGGTATGAAAGTGTTTTATGGCGATGCCACGCGGATGGATTTACTGGAATCTGCCGGAGCGGCGAAAGCGGAAGTGCTGATTAACGCCATCGACGATCCGCAAACCAACCTGCAACTGACGGAGATGGTGAAAGAACATTTCCCGCATTTGCAGATTATTGCCCGCGCCCGCGATGTCGACCACTACATTCGTTTGCGTCAGGCAGGCGTTGAAAAGCCGGAGCGTGAAACCTTCGAAGGTGCGCTGAAAACCGGGCGTCTGGCACTGGAAAGTTTAGGTCTGGGGCCGTATGAAGCGCGAGAACGTGCCGATGTGTTCCGCCGCTTTAATATTCAGATGGTGGAAGAGATGGCAATGGTTGAGAACGACACCAAAGCCCGCGCGGCGGTCTATAAACGCACCAGCGCGATGTTAAGTGAGATCATTACCGAGGACCGCGAACATCTGTCATTAATTCAACGACATGGCTGGCAGGGAACCGAAGAAGGTAAACATACCGGCAACATGGCGGATGAACCGGAAACGAAACCCTCATCCTAATAAAGAGTGACGTAAATCACACTTTACAGCTAACTGTTTGTTTTTGTTTCATTGTAATGCGGCGAGTCCAGGGAGAGAGCGTGGACTCGCCAGCAGAATATAAAATTTTCCTCAACATCATCCTCGCACCAGTCGACGACGGTTTACGCTTTACGTATAGTGGCGACAATTTTTTTTATCGGGAAATCTCAATGATCAGTCTGATTGCGGCGTTAGCGGTAGATCGCGTTATCGGCATGGAAAACGCCATGCCGTGGAACCTGCCTGCCGATCTCGCCTGGTTTAAACGCAACACCTTAAATAAACCCGTGATTATGGGCCGCCATACCTGGGAATCAATCGGTCGTCCGTTGCCAGGACGCAAAAATATTATCCTCAGCAGTCAACCGGGTACGGACGATCGCGTAACGAGGGTGAAGTCGGTGGATGAAGCCATCGCGGCGTGTGGTGACGTACCAGAAATCATGGTGATTGGCGGCGGTCGCGTTTATGAACAGTTCTTGCCAAAAGCGCAAAAACTGTATCTGACGCATATCGACGCAGAAGTGGAAGGCGACACCCATTTCCCGGATTACGAGCCGGATGACTGGGAATCGGTATTCAGCGAATTCCACGATGCTGATGCGCAGAACTCTCACAGCTATTGCTTTGAGATTCTGGAGCGGCGGTAATTTTGTATAGAATTTACGGCTAGCGCCGGATGCGACGCCGGTCGCGTCTTATCCGGCCTTCCTATATCAGGCTGTGTTTAAGACGCCGCCGCTTCGCCCAAATCCTTATGCCGGTTCGACGGCTGGACAAAATACTGTTTATCTTCCCAGCGCAGGCAGGTTAATGTACCACCCCAGCAGCAGCCAGTATCCAGCGCGTAAATACCTTCCGGCGTACCTTTGCCTTCCAGCGATGCCCAGTGACCAAAGGCGATGCTGTATTCTTCAGCGACAGGGCCAGGAATCGCAAACCACGGTTTCAGTGGGGCAGGGGCTTCTTCTGGCGATTCTTTGCTGTACATATCCAGTTGCCCGTTCGGGAAGCAAAAACGCATACGGGTAAAAGCGTTGGTGATAAAACGCAGTCTTCCCAGCCCCCGCAATTCCGGTGACCAGTTATTTGGCATATCGCCGTACATGGCATCAAGAAAGAAGGGATAGGAGTCACTCGATAGCACCGCTTCTACATCGCGTGCGCACTCTTTGGCGGTCTGCAGATCCCACTGCGGCGTGATCCCTGCGTGGGCCATCACCAGCTTTTTCTCTTCGTCGATTTGCAGCAGAGGCTGGCGCCGCAGCCAGTTAAGCAGCTCGTCGGCATCCGGCGCTTCCAGCAGCGGTGTCAGGCGATCTTTCGGTTTATTGCGGCTGATCCCGGCAAATACCGCCAGCAGATGCAGATCGTGATTGCCCAGCACCAGACGTACGCTGTCGCCTAAGGATTTCACATAGCGCAGAACATCCAGCGAACCCGGCCCGCGCGCGACCAGATCGCCCGTCAGCCAGAGGGTATCTTTCCCAGGGGTAAATTCTACTTTATGCAGCAATGCGATCAGTTCATAGTAACACCCCTGAACGTCGCCAATAAGGTATGTCGCCCCATTCTTTTAATGAATGCGTGTGGGAACGGCGAGTCGGAATACGGGAATGTCGATGCTGAAAGGGACGCCATTTTCATCGATCATTTCGTAGTGACCCTGCATGGTGCCCAGCGGGGTTTCAATGATTGCACCGCTGGTGTACTGGTACTCTTCGCCAGGCGCGATAAGTGGCTGGACGCCAACCACTCCTTCGCCCTGGACTTCGGTTTCACGGCCATTGCCATTGGTGATCAGCCAGTAACGCCCCAACAACTGCACTGGCGCTCGCCCCAGATTGCGTATGGTTACGGTATAAGCAAAAACGTAACGTTCATTATCAGGTGAAGATTGAGCCTCAATGTAGACGCTTTGAACCTGAATACACACTCGGGGCGAATTGATCATCGTTAACTCTCCTGCAAAGGCGCGTTCTCCGCCAGATAGTTCGCCATCTGGCAATATTGCGCGACAGAGATATTTTCCGCTCGCATCGCCGGGTCGATCCCCATTCCCGTTAACACCTCGACGCTAAACAGGTTGCCGAGGCTGTTACGAATGGTTTTACGACGCTGGTTAAAGGCTTCGGTGGTGATGCGGCTCAACACACGAACATCTTTAACCGGGTGAGGCATCGTTGCATGAGGAACCAGGCGCACGACGGCGGAATCCACTTTGGGTGGTGGTGTAAAGGCTGACGGCGGTACTTCCAGTACCGGGATCACATTGCAATAGTATTGCGCCATGACGCTTAATCGACCATACGCTTTGCTGTTCGGTCCTGCAACCAGACGATTCACCACCTCTTTTTGCAACATAAAGTGCATGTCGGCAATGGCATCAGTATAGCTAAACAGATGGAACATCAACGGCGTGGAGATGTTATAAGGCAGGTTGCCGAAAACACGCAGCGGCTGACCCATTTTCTCGGCCAGTTCACCAAAGTTAAAGGTCATCGCATCCTGCTGATAAATCGTCAGTTTCGGGCCTAAGAATGGATGCGTTTGCAGACGTGCCGCCAGATCGCGGTCAAGTTCGATGACCGTCAGCTGGTCCAGACGTTCGCCGACCGGTTCGGTCAATGCCGCCAGACCGGGGCCGATTTCGACCATCGCCTGGCCCTTCTGCGGGTTAATGGCAGAAACAATGCTGTCGATCACGAACTGATCGTTGAGAAAGTTTTGCCCGAAGCGTTTACGGGCTAAGTGGCCCTGGTGGACTCGATTATTCATTGGGTGTTAACAATCATTTTGATGGCGAGATTAAGCGCCGTAATAAAACTGCCGACATCGGCTTCGCCACGTCCCGCCAATTCAAGCGCGGTGCCGTGGTCCACTGATGTGCGAATAAAGGGCAGGCCCAGCGTAATGTTCACACCGCGCCCGAAGCCCTGGTATTTTAGCACGGGAAGACCCTGATCGTGGTACATCGCCAGCACGGCGTCGGCGTTATCGAGATATTTCGGCTGAAACAGGGTATCGGCAGGCAGCGGCCCGTTGAGTTTCATCCCCTGCGCCCGCAGCTTGTCGAGCACCGGAATAATGGTGTCTATCTCTTCCGTACCCATATGACCGCCTTCGCCCGCGTGCGGATTCAGCCCGCAGACCAGAATGCGCGGTTCGGCAATACCAAATTTGGTCCGCAAATCGTGATGCAAAATAGCAATCACTTCGTGCAAAAGTGCAGGGGTGATAGCGTCTGCGATATCGCGCAGCGGTAAATGCGTCGTTGCCAGCGCCACGCGAAGTTCTTCGGTCGCCAGCATCATCACCACCTTTTTCGCCTGCGAACGCTCTTCGAAAAACTCGGTATGACCGGTAAAAGGAATGCCAGCGTCGTTAATAACGCCTTTATGCACCGGACCTGTGATCAGCGCGGCAAATTCGCCGTTCAGACAACCATCGCACGCTCGCGCCAGCGTTTCCACCACATAATGCCCATTTTCAACCGCTAACTGCCCCGCAGTGACAGGTGCACGTAGCGCGACAGGAAGTAGCGTTAATGTGCCCGCAGTTTGCGGTTGTGCAGGGGAGTTGGGGGAATAAGGGCGGAGGGTGAGCGGCAAACCGAGCATCGCTGCCCGGTTGGTAAGGAGAGTGGCATCGGCACAAACAACCAGTTCGACCGGCCACTCACGCTGTGCAAGCTGGACAACTAAGTCCGGGCCAATCCCGGCGGGCTCGCCGGGAGTGATCACAACACGTTGGGTTTTAACCATTAGTTGCTCAGGATTTTAACGTAGGCGCTGGCACGTTGTTCCTGCATCCAGCTTGCTGCTTCTTCCGAGAACTTACGGTTCATCAGCATGCGGTACGCACGATCTTTCTGTGCCGCGTCGGTTTTATCGACATTACGGGTATCCAGCAGTTCGATTAAATGCCAGCCGAATGAAGAGTGAACCGGTGCACTCATTTGACCTTTGTTCAGGCGAGTCAGGGCGTCACGGAAGGCCGGATCGAAAATATCTGGTGTAGCCCAGCCGAGATCGCCGCCCTGGTTAGCAGAGCCTGGATCCTGAGAGAACTCTTTCGCTGCGGCAGCAAAAGTCGTTTTACCACTCTTGATATCGGCAGCAATCTGTTCCAGTTTCACACGGGCCTGTTCGTCAGTCATGATCGGCGACGGTTTCAGCAGAATATGGCGAGCATGAACTTCGGTCACCGAGATATTTTTGCTTTCGCCGCGCAGGTCGTTAACTTTCAGAATATGGAAGCCAACGCCGGAACGAATCGGGCCAACAATGTCGCCTTTCTTCGCGGTGCTTAATGCCTGGGCGAAGATCCCGGGCAACTCCTGAATACGGCCCCAGCCCATCTGGCCGCCGTTCAGCGCCTGCTGGTCGGCAGAATGAGCAATCGCCAGCTTACCGAAATCAGCGCCGTTACGCGCCTGATCGACAATGGCACGCGCCTGGCTTTCCGCTTCGTTCACCTGATCAGAGGTCGGGTTTTCCGGCTGCGGGATCAGGATGTGGCTCAGGTTCAGCTCAGTGCTGGCGTCGTTTTGGTTACCCACCTGCTGCGCCAGGGATTCGACTTCCTGCGGCAGGATGGTGATGCGACGACGCACCTCGTTGTTACGCACTTCAGAGATAATCATCTCTTTGCGGATCTGGTTACGATAGGTGTTGTAGTTCAGTCCATCGTAAGCCAGACGGCTGCGCATCTGATCCAGCGTCATGTTGTTCTGTTTCGCGATGTTAGCAATCGCCTGATCCAGCTGCTCATCGGAGATTTTTACTCCCATTTTCTGCCCCATCTGCAGGATGATTTGATCCATGATCAAACGTTCCATGATTTGGTGGCGCAGCGTCGCGTCATCAGGAAGTTGCTGCCTTGCCTGAGCAGCGTTCAGTTTTACCGACTGCATTAATCCATCAACGTCGCTTTCCAGCACGACGCCGTTATTGACGACGGCTGCGACTTTATCGACTACCTGGGGGGCAGCGAAACTGGTATTCGCGATCATGGCGATACCGAGAAGCAGCGTTTTCCAGTTCTTCATACTTTTTCCATTTCAATTAACCGCACTGCGGATTACGTGGTAAATCAACAAATCACAAAGTGTTTTGATACGGCAGAATGTTCGAACGCAGCATCTCTTGCGTACCCAGACCGTAGTTGGAGCTCAGGCCGCGAAGTTCGATGTTAAAGCCGATTGCGTTGTCATATACCGCATGTTGTTTATCGTTATCCCAACCGTTCAGCTTCCGCTCGTAACCGACGCGAATTGCATAGCAGCAGGAGCTGTATTGCACACCTAACATAGAGTCGGCTTGCTTGTTCGCATTGGTGTCGTAGTAGTAGGCCCCAACAATGGACCAACGATCGGCAATTGGCCAGCTGGCGACAGCACCTACCTGCGAAATACCATTCTTATATTGCTCAGCAGTGGAATAGTACTTAGGCAGCGTAGCCTGAATATATTCCGGGCTGGCGTAACGGTAATTCAGCTGTACCAGACGGTCTTCATCCCGACGGTATTCAATGCTGGAGTTACTGGTCGCTACGTTATCCAGACGTGTATCGTACTGAATCCCGCCACGCAATCCCCAACGCTCGGAGATACGCCAGTAAGTATCGGCTGCCCACACCAGTGAGCCCGTTTTGTCGTCATTCTCCCATGTTATGTTGTCATCGCCAGTGCGAGACTCCGTGAAATAGTAGATTTGACCAACGGAAATATTAAAACGTTCAACGGCAGCATCATCATATATGCGAGATGTGACACCGGTCGTCACCTGGTTAGCGGAGGCAATACGGTCAAGACCGCCGTAAGTCCGGTCCCGGAACAGGCCAGAGTAGTCAGATTGCAGCAGAGACGAGTCGTAGTTATAGATGTCGCTCTGATCGCGATACGGCACGTATAAATACTGCGCGCGCGGTTCCAGCGTTTGGGTATAACCCGGAGCCAGCATTTCCATATCGCGTTCAAAGACCATTTTGCCGTCAACTTTGAATTGCGGCATTACGCGGTTAACGGATTCGTCCAGCTTGGTCGTGTTTCTGGAGTTATACCAGTCAAGATTGGTTTGCTGATAATGGGTTGCCAGCAACTTCGCTTCGGTATTGATGCTGCCCCAGTTATTAGAGAGCGGCAAATTGATGGTCGGTTCCAGGTGAACACGGGTTGCTTCAGGCATGTCGTCTCTGGTGTTAACAAAGTGCACTGCCTGGCCGTAAATACGCGTATCAAACGGACCAACATCATTCTGGTAGTAATTAACGTCTAACTGCGGCTCTGCCGAGTAGCTACTGGTGTTCTGTTCGCTGAAAACCTGGAACTGCTTGGTTGAAACGGTGGCATTGAAGTTTTGCACCGCATAGCCAACGCTGAATTTTTGCGTTGCGTAGCCGTCAGTACTGGAACCGTACTTGTTATCGAAATCATTGAAGTAGCTAGGATCGCTGACCTTGGTGTAGTCGACGTTGAAACGCCACACCTGATCCATGACCCCGGAGTGGTTCCAGTAGAATAACCAACGACGTGAACTGTCATCGTTCGGGTGTTCATCTTCATAGACTTTATCTGAAGGCAGATAGTCCAGTTCCATCAAGCCAGCGCCCGCCTGGGAGAGGTAGCGGAATTCGTTCTCCCACATGATATTGCCACGACGATGCATATAATGCGGCGTGATGGTGGCATCCATATTTGGCGCGATGTTCCAGTAATATGGCAGGTAGAACTCAAAGTAGTTGGTGGTGGTGTACTTGGCGTTCGGGATCAAGAAACCAGAGCGACGTTTGTCACCCACCGGCAACTGCAAATAGGGGCTATAAAAGATCGGTACCGGACCCACCTTAAAGCGGGCGTTCCAGATCTCCGCAACTTGTTCTTCGCGGTCATGAATAATTTCGCTACCTACCACGCTCCAGGTGTCAGAACCCGGCAGACAGGAGGTAAAGCTACCGTTATCCAGAATGGTATAGCGGTTTTCGCCACGTTGTTTCATCAGGTCCGCTTTACCGCGACCCTGGCGACCCACCATCTGGTAATCACCTTCCCAGACGTTGGTATCTTTGGTGTTCAGATTCGCCCAGCCTTTCGGCCCTTTGAGGATCACCTGGTTATCGTCGTAATGGACATTACCGAGCGCATCAACGGTACGTACCGGCTCCGGTTGTCCTGGTGCCTCTTTTTGATGGAGCTGCACTTCGTCGGCCTGCAGACGGCTGTTACCCTGCATGATATCCACGCTGCCAGTAAACACGGCGTCATCCGGGTAGTCCCCTTTCGCGTGGTCAGCATTGATAGTCACGGGTAAGTCATTGGTATCGCCCTGTACCAGAGGACGGTCATAGCTTGGCACGCCCAACATGCACTGTGAGGCGAGGTCGGCTGCCAGTCCCTGTTGACTATAAAGGGCGGTGGCAATCATGGTGGCCAGGAGAGTGGGGATACGTTTTTTCATACGTTGATTTTATTGTTCCATCATCGGTAACGTTGCGCGTGACAAACGGTCAGAGACTAACGTACTCGTCATCTCTACGCTAGTGTTAATCCTGTCCGAATAGCGTCAGTGGTGTTAGGCACGGCATTGAATGACAGGTATGATAATGCAAATTATAGGCGATGTCCCACAATTGACCGCAGCCGGAAAACGGTAAAAGCACCTTTATATTGTGGGAGATAGCCCTGATATCCGTGTGTCGATTGGTGGAATATATGCAGTATTGGGGAAAAATCATTGGCGTGGCCGTGGCCTTACTGATGGGCGGCGGCTTTTGGGGCGTAGTGTTAGGCCTGTTAATTGGCCATATGTTTGATAAAGCCCGTAGCCGTAAAATGGCGTGGTTCGCCAACCAGCGTGAGCGTCAGGCGCTGTTTTTTGCCACCACTTTTGAAGTGATGGGCCATTTAACCAAATCCAAAGGTCGCGTCACGGAGGCTGATATTCATATCGCCAGCCAGTTGATGGACCGAATGAATCTTCATGGCGCTTCCCGTACTGCGGCGCAAAATGCGTTCCGGGTGGGAAAATCAGACAATTACCCGCTGCGCGAAAAGATGCGCCAGTTTCGCAGTGTCTGCTTTGGTCGTTTTGACTTAATTCGTATGTTTCTGGAGATCCAGATTCAGGCGGCGTTTGCTGATGGTTCACTGCACCCGAATGAACGGGCGGTGCTGTATGTCATTGCAGAAGAATTAGGGATCTCCCGCGCTCAGTTTGACCAGTTTTTGCGCATGATGCAGGGCGGTGCACAGTTTGGCGGCGGTTATCAGCAGCAAACTGGCGGTGGTAACTGGCAGCAAGCGCAGCGTGGCCCAACGCTGGAAGATGCCTGTAATGTGCTGGGCGTGAAGCCGACGGATGATGCGACCACCATCAAACGTGCCTACCGTAAGCTGATGAGTGAACACCATCCCGATAAGCTGGTGGCGAAAGGTTTGCCGCCTGAGATGATGGAGATGGCGAAGCAGAAAGCGCAGGAAATTCAGCAGGCATATGAGCTGATAAAGCAGCAGAAAGGGTTTAAATGACCCTGTAAATGATGCTGAGTAACTGCCCACGATTAAAGGTGGCCGCCCTGGCGGTCACTTCTTTGAGAAAAGGCGTTTACTCAGAATGGTGGACAGGCTCAATGCACGGTTTACGGGAGGGGTTCTGTAGGTTTTATCGCGTTGACCCTGCTTAAGGTTGAGAGCTTTACGACGAGCGGAATTATATTTTTACGTCTTAAAAATAAAAAACACATACCTGAATGAGCGATTTTTGAAAGTATATTTATTCAGAACGCGCATCATGAGTTTTTAACTCAATGCGAGGCTATTACCATGAAAGTATCAGTTCCAGGCATGCCGGCTACACTTTTAAATATGAGCAATAACGATATTTATAAGATGGTGAGCGGGGACAAGATGGACGTGAAGATGAATATCTTTCAACGCTTGTGGGAGACGTTACGCCATCTGTTCTGGTCAGATAAACAGACTGAGGCTTATAAACTTCTGTTCAATTTCGTGAATAACCAGACTGGCAACATCAACGCCTCAGAATACTTTACTGGGGCTATCAACGAGAATGAGAGAGAAAAGTTTATCAATAGCCTGGAATTATTCAATAAACTTAAAACATGCGCAAAAAATCCGGATGAGATGGTCGCAAAGGGCAAGATGCGCTGGGTCGCCGAGATCTACGGTGATATCGAGTTAAGTGTCACTTTTTTCATAAGGGCCAAGGTAACTTGGGCGTTGATCTTAGAAAGGCTTACCTTCCCGGCGTTGACATGAGGGATTGTTACCTTGGTAAAAAAACAATGAAAGGTAGCAATGATATCCTTTATGAGAGACCTGGGTGGAATGCTAACCTGGGCGGTGCTACCCCGGACGGTGCTACCCCGGACGGTGCTAACCCGGACGGTGCTAACCTGGACGGTGCTATCCTGGACGGTGCTACCGTGGATGGTGCTACCCGCCTATATGCTGAGGTAATTATTATTAATAAAATCCCCCCCAAAAAAATTGATACTAAAGGAGTTGCTACTGAAGAAGTTGCTACTAAAAAAGTACTGCTGAACAAATTACTGACAACGCAATTATTGAATGAGCCAGAATAAGCTAAGGTTGAAGGGGCTGGAACGCCCCTTCAACCTTAGCAGTAGCGTGGGATGATTTCACAATTAGAAAGACCTGCATGATGAGCTAGAGAAGAGGCTAGTGACGCAAGGCGTCGTGCAGGACACGGATCACCGAGATGGGCATCGCCAACCAGACTGCTAATTAGCCCATGAATAACAATCAGAAAGGACCATAACAGACCCGTTAAAATGAAATATAAGAGACGGTCAACGGGTGAAGAAAAAGTTCAAAAATTCGCTGTGGAGCAGGAAGGGAATTACCGAATGGAAAGCGTAGCCACACGCAACAACTGAAAGCAGTTTGGCAGAAACAAAAAATCCCCGGACTCGGGGATTTATGTACAAGAGGCAGCCCTTAGGATGAGGGTATAAACGTACAGGAAAGGTTAAAAATCCGCTGGCGCTTTAAACGTCATACTATTGCCATACGCCGGATGGGTAATCGTCAACATCTCTGCATGTAGCAACAAACGTGGTGCCATCGCTCTCGCTTCTGGTGATGCATAAAAACGATCGCCGAGAATCGGATGACCCAGCGCCAGCATATGCACACGCAATTGATGCGAACGCCCGGTAATCGGTTTTAACACCACTCTTGCCGTGTTATCCGCCGCATACTCCACCACTTCATATTCCGTCTGCGCAGGTTTACCCGTTTCGTAACAGACTTTCTGTTTCGGGCGGTTTGGCCAGTCGCAAATCAGCGGCAGATCCACCAGACCTTCTGCGGGGGATGGATGCCCCCAGACGCGGGCCACATACTGCTTTTTCGGCTCGCGCTCGCGGAACTGGCGTTTTAACTCCCGCTCCGCGGCTTTGGTCAGCGCCACTACAATCACGCCGCTGGTAGCCATATCCAGACGATGCACCGATTCTGCCTGCGGATAATCACGCTGAATGCGCGTCATCACGCTGTCTTTGTGCTCTTCCAGACGACCCGGCACTGACAACAAACCGCTCGGCTTGTTGACCACCATAATATGGTCATCCTGATACAGGATAACCAACCAGGGTTCCTGCGGTGGATTGTAGTTTTCCATCCCCATTTTCGGCTCCGTTACTGATGCGTTACAACGATCAAACGCAGGGCATCCAGACGCCAGCCTGCCTGATCCAGGCTTTCCATTACCTGCTGACGGTTGCTCTCAATGGCGGTCAGTTCGTCGTCACGAATGTTCGGGTTCACTGCACGCAGAGCTTCCAGACGAGACAGCTCGGCAGACAGTTTTTCGTCGGCTTCGTTACGCGCTGCATCAATCAATGCACGGGCAGATTTCTCGATCTGCGCTTCACCCAGTTGAAGGATAGCGTGAACATCCTGCTGCACGGCGTTAACCAGTTTGCTGCCGGTGTGACGGTTAACCGCGTTAAGCTGGCGGTTAAAGGTTTCAAACTCTACCTGCGCCGCCAGGTTGTTGCCGTTTTTATCCAGCAGCATACGTACCGGCGTCGGTGGCAGGAAGCGGTTGAGCTGCAACTGCTTCGGAGCCTGGGCTTCAACCACATAAATCAGTTCCACCAACAGCGTACCTACCGGCAACGCTTTGTTTTTTAACAGTGAAATCGTGCTGCTACCGGTATCGCCAGAAAGGATCAGATCCAGACCGTTGCGGATCAGCGGATGCTCCCAGGTAATAAACTGTGCATCTTCACGCGCCAGCGCCACTTCACGGTCGAAGGTGATGGTGATGCCATCTTCCGACAAGCCTGGGAAGTCCGGCACCAGCATATGATCGGACGGGGTCAGCACGATCATGTTGTCGCCGCGATCGTCCTGATTGATACCGATAATATCGAACAGATTCATGGCGAAGGCGATCAGGTTGGTATCGTCATCCTGCTCTTCAATGCTTTCTGCCAGTGCCTGGGCTTTTTCGCCACCGTTGGAGTGGATTTCCAGCAGGCGGTCACGACCCTGTTCCAGCTGTGCTTTCAGCGCTTCATGTTGCTCGCGGCAGTTTTTGATCAGATCGTCAAAGCCTTCGGTTTGATCCGGTGAAGCCAGATAGTTAATCAGATCGTTGTATACGCTATCGTAAATAGTGCGTCCGGTCGGGCAGGTGTGCTCAAATGCATCCAGACCTTCGTGATACCAGCGCACCAGCACCGACTGAGCGGTTTTCTCCAGATAAGGCACATGGATCTGAATATCGTGCGCCTGGCCGATACGATCCAGACGACCAATACGCTGCTCCAGTAGATCCGGGTTGAATGGCAGGTCAAACATCACCATGTGGCTGGCGAACTGGAAGTTACGTCCTTCAGAACCGATTTCTGAGCACAGCAGTACCTGTGCGCCGGTGTCTTCTTCGGCAAACCAGGCGGCAGCGCGGTCACGTTCGATAATCGACATACCTTCGTGGAACACCGCAGCGCGAATACCTTCACGTTCGCGCAGTACCTGCTCCAGTTGCAGCGCAGTGGCAGCTTTGGCGCAGATCACCAGCACTTTCTGAGAGCGATGGCTGGTCAGGTAGCCCATCAGCCACTCAACGCGCGGATCGAAGTTCCACCAGGTGGCGTTATCACCTTCAAATTCCTGATAAATACGCTCCGGGTAGAGCATATCGCGAGCACGATCTTCCGCACTTTTACGTGCGCCCATAATGCCGGAGACTTTAATAGCCGTCTGATACTGCGTCGGTAGCGGCAGCTTAATGGTGTGCAGCTCGCGTTTCGGGAATCCTTTCACACCGTTACGCGTGTTACGGAACAGCACGCGGCTGGTGCCGTGGCGATCCATCAGCATCGAAACCAGCTCCTGACGGGCGCTCTGGGCATCTTCGCTGTCGCTGTTTGCTGCCTGCAACAGCGGCTCGATATCCTGCTCGCCGATCATCTCGCCGAGCATGTTCAGTTCGTCATTGCTCAGTTTGTTACCTGCCAGCAGCATGGCAACGGCGTCCGCAACCGGACGATAATTTTTCTGCTCTTCAACGAACTGCGCAAAATCGTGGAAACGGTTCGGGTCCAGCAGACGCAGACGGGCGAAGTGGCTTTCCATCCCCAGCTGTTCCGGGGTCGCGGTCAGCAGCAGAACGCCCGGCACGTGCTCTGCCAGTTGTTCAATGGCCTGATATTCACGGCTTGGCGCATCTTCGCTCCACACCAGGTGATGCGCTTCATCGACCACCAGCAGGTCCCATTCGGCTTCACAGAGATGTTCCAGGCGCTGTTTGCTACGACGGGCAAAATCCAGCGAGCAAATCACCAGCTGTTCGGTGTCAAACGGGTTGTAAGCATCGTGCTGAGCTTCGGCATAACGCTCATCATCAAATAGCGCAAAGCGCAGGTTGAAACGGCGCAGCATTTCTACCAGCCACTGATGCTGTAAGGTTTCCGGGACGATAATTAGCACACGTTCAGCAGCGCCAGAGAGCAGTTGCTGATGCAGGATCATCCCGGCTTCAATGGTTTTCCCTAAACCCACTTCGTCAGCCAGCAGGACGCGCGGCGCGTGGCGGCGACCAACATCATGAGCGATGTTGAGCTGATGCGGGATCAGGCTGGTACGCTGACCGCGCAGGCCGCTGTACGGCATACGGAACTGTTCGCTGGAATATTTACGCGCGCGATAACGCAGCGCAAAGCGGTCCATACGGTCAATCTGCCCGGCAAACAGACGGTCCTGCGGTTTGCTGAACACCAGTTTGCTATCAAGGAAAACTTCACGCAGGGCTACGCCGGACTCTTCAGTATCCAGGCGAGTACCGATATAGGTCAGCAAGCCATTTTCTTCTTTTACTTCTTCGACTTGCATCTGCCAGCCGTCATGGCTGGTAATAGTATCACCAGGGTTGAACATCACGCGGGTCACGGGGGAATCACTGCGTGCGTACAGACGGTTTTCACCAGTAGATGGGAAAAGTAAAGTGACAGTTCGCGCATCCACCGCGACAACGGTTCCAAGTCCCAATTCGCTTTCTGTATCGCTGATCCAGCGTTGACCAAGTGTAAAAGGCATATGTGTTCGGCTCTATATCTTTAATTGCAGGCAATAACCACCCGCTACCGTGCTTATGAGGTAGTGGTGTTATTCAGGTCCAGGAATGGAAAGGGCGCTATGGTACTGGATGGCAAAGCATTCGTCACGCATCAAAATGGTATCTGGCGAACTCTTTTTTTTGCTCAAAATAGCCCAAGTTGCCCGGTCATAAGTGTAGCAAAATTATCCTCAATAAAAGGGAGTATTCCCTCCGCCACGGGTTGTAGCTGGCGGGTCAGATAGTGTTCGTAATCCAGTGGTGAACGTTGGTAGTCCAGCGGCTCCGGGCCGTTGGTGGTCCATACGTACTTAATGGTGCCGCGGTTCTGATATTGCAAGGGGCGACCGCGCTTTTGGTTTTCTTCATCGGCAAGGCGAGCGGCGCGTACATGAGGCGGAACATTACGCTGATATTCGCTCAGCGGACGGCGAAGGCGTTTACGGTAAACCAGCCGCGCATCCAGTTCACCCGCCATCAGTTTGTCGATGGTTTCGCGTACATATTCCTGATATGGCTCGTTGCGGAAGATGCGCAGGTATAGCTCCTGCTGAAACTGCTGGGCCAGCGGCGTCCAGTCGGTGCGCACGGTTTCCAGCCCTTTAAACACCATCCGCTGCTTGTCGCCCTCCTGAATCAGTCCGGCATAACGCTTTTTACTGCCGGTATCGGCTCCGCGAATGGTTGGCATCAGAAAACGGCAGAAATGGGTTTCATACTCCAGTTCTAATGCGCTGGTCAGCCGTTGTTTTTGCAGCGTTTCCGCCCACCAGGCGTTAACGTGCTGCACCAGTGCACGACCGATTTTCGCCGCTTCTTCTTCCGAATGTGCGCCTTTCAGCCAGACAAACGTTGAGTCGGTATCGCCGTAGATAACGTCGTAGCCCTGTGCTTCAATCAACGCTTTGGTTTGCCGCATGATCTGATGACCACGCATGGTGATCGACGATGCCAGCCGCGGATCGAAGAAGCGGCAGGCGGTGGTGCCGAGCACGCCATAAAAGGCATTCATGATGATTTTCAGCGCCTGCGACAGCGGTTTGTTACCCTGGCGTTTGGCTTCATCGCGCCCGTGCCAGATGTTAGTCACAATCTCCGGCAGGCAATGTTTTTCTCGCGAGAACCAGGCATCGAGAAAACCTTCGGTACTGTGCTCTGGATCAGGCTGCGCCATGCCTTCCACCAGCCCGACGGGATCAATCAGAAAGGTGCGGATGATCGACGGGTACAGGCTTTTATAGTCCAGCACCAGCACTGAATCATAAAGCCCTGGCCGTGAATCCATCACGTAGCCGCCAGGGCTGGCGTGCGGCGGCACTTCGCCGAGATTAGGCGCGACATAACCAGCGCGATGCATTCGCGGAAAATAGAGATGACCAAATGCCGCCACCGAACCGCCGTGTCGGTCCACCGGCAGGCCGTTCACCGTTGCCCGTTCGAGTAAAAATGGCATGATTTCAGTTTTGTGGAAGATCTGCGTCACCAGCTCGCAATCTTTCAGGTTATAAGTTGCCAGCGCAGGTTTATCTTCGGCGAAACGGCGGTCAATTTCGTCCATTCGATCCCACGGGTTATCGATAGATTTTCCTTCGCCTAATAGCTCCTGAGCGACAGTTTCCAGCGAGAATGAAGAGAAATTCCAGAACGCGGATTTCAGCGCCTCGATACCGTCGATAATTAGCCGACCTTTAGCCTGGGCAAAAAAGACGCCGTTTTTAAAGCCGTGCTCGCGCCACTCCAGCTCGCTGTTATCACGCCCCAGACGCAGCGGAATACGGTAACGCTCGGCATGTTTTTGCAGCATTCGCAGATCAAACTGCACCACGTTCCAACCGATGATCACATCAGGATCGTAGTTGGCAAACCAGGCGTTGAGTTTTTCCAGTAGCTGCGGGCGGCTGGCGACGTATTCCAGTTCGAAATCAAGCGAGGAGGCGTCGCCATTCTCCGGCCCCAGCATATAAACGATGCGCTGCCCGCAGCCTTCCAGGCCGATGCAGTACAGCTCACCGTGGCGGGTGGTTTCAATATCTATAGAAACCCACTTGAGCGGCGGACGATAGTCGGGATGCGGTTTCAGACGGGCATTAACGATAGTGCCATTGTGCATATCACCCTCGACCCACACCGGTGAGGTGATAAACCGCTCCATCAGATAGCGTTCTGGCGGACGCACATCGGCCTCGTAGACGGTAACGCCACCTTCACGCAGGCGCTTTTCGTAATTCATCAACTGGCGATGGGCGCGACAGTAAAGGCCATACACCGGTTGGCGGTGAAAATCTTTTAACGCCAGCGGCGTCAAGCGAAAGCCTTGTTCACCCTGCAAAATATGCTGAGCGCGGGGAACCTGATCGGCGGGAATAAACGCCACGGACTCTTGCGGTGCAAGCGTAACCTGCAACGGCCCGTTGTCCGTCGCCAGCCAGAAGGAGACTTCTGTCCCTTGCGGGGTGTCCCGCCAGTGTCGGGTTAAGATAAAACCTGCCTGCGCCACGCTAAAAATCCAATAAAAAACCAGGCTTGATTATAGCCTGGTTTCGTTTGATTGGCTGTGGTTTTATACAGTCATTACTGCCCGTAATATGCCTTCGCACCATGCTTACGTAAATAATGTTTATCCAGCAACGTTTGCTGCATATCCGGTAACTGCGGCGCTAACTGACGGCAGAATATCCCCATATAAGCGACCTCTTCCAGCACGATGGCGTTATGCACCGCATCTTCGGCATTTTTGCCCCATGCAAACGGGCCGTGGGAATGGACCAGAACGCCGGGCATTTGCGCTGCATCGATACCCTGTTTTTCAAAGGTTTCTACGATGACGTTACCGGTTTCCCACTCATATTCGCCGTTGATTTCTGCGTCGGTCATTTTGCGGGTGCAGGGAATGGTGCCGTAGAAATAGTCGGCGTGGGTGGTACCGGTTGCCGGAATTGACTGGCCCGCCTGCGCCCAGATGGTGGCGTGGCGCGAGTGTGTGTGCACAATGCCGCCAATGGACGGGAATGCCTGATAGAGCAGCCGGTGAGTTGGCGTGTCGGAGGAGGGCTTTTTCGTACCTTCAACCACTTCACCGGTTTCGATGCTGACCACGACCATATCGTCAGCGGTCATGACGCTGTAATCGACGCCGGAAGGTTTGATCACAAAGACGCCGCGCTCGCGATCAACGGCGCTGACGTTGCCCCATGTGAGCGTGACCAGGTTGTGTTTTGGCAGCGCCAGGTTGGCTTCTAATACCTGGCGTTTGAGATCTTCTAACATGTTGACTCCTTCGTGCCGGATGCGCTTTGCTTATCCGGCCTACAAAATCGCAGCGTGTAGGCCTGATAAGACGCGCCAGCGTCGCATCAGGCGTTACACACCTGATGCAGCTACTTAGCGACGAAATCCGTAATACACTTCGTTCCAGCGCAGCGCGTCTTTAAACGCTGGCAGGCGTGTGTCGTTATCAATCACCGTGATTTCAATGTCGTGCATCTCGGCGAATTGGCGCATATCGTTGAGGTTCAGTGCATGGCTGAAGACGGTATGGTGCGCGCCACCAGCGAGGATCCACGCTTCGGAAGCAGTTGGCAGATCCGGTTGCGCTTTCCACAGCGCATTCGCCACCGGCAGTTTCGGCAGGGAGTGCGGTGTTTTCACCGTGTCGATGCAGTTAACCAGCAGACGGTAACGATCGCCGAGATCAATCAGGCTGGCGACAATCGCCGGACCAGTTTGGGTATTGAAGATCAGGCGGGCAGGATCGTCCTTACCACCAATACCGAGATGCTGAACGTCGAGGATCGGTTTCTCTTCTGCGGCGATCGACGGGCAGACTTCCAGCATATGGGAGCCGAGCACCAGGTCATTACCTTTCTCGAAGTGATAGGTGTAGTCCTCCATAAAGGAGGTGCCGCCCTGCAGACCGGTTGACATCACCTTCATGATGCGAAGCAGGGCGGCAGTTTTCCAGTCGCCTTCGCCCGCAAAGCCGTAACCCTGCTGCATCAGACGCTGTACGGCCAGACCAGGAAGCTGTTTCAGACCGTGCAAATCTTCAAAGGTGGTGGTGAACGCGTGGAAGCCACCTTGTTCCAGGAAACGCTTCATCCCCAGCTCAATACGCGCCGCTTCCAGCACGTTCTGTCGTTTTTTGCCGTGGATTTGTGTGGCAGGCGTCATGGTGTAGCAGCTTTCGTACTCATCGACCAGCGCGTTAACATCGCCGTCGCTGATGGAGTTCACCACCTGCACCAGATCGCCAACCGCCCAGGTATTGACGGAGAAACCGAACTTGATCTGTGCGGCAACTTTATCGCCATCGGTGACCGCCACTTCACGCATGTTATCGCCAAATCGGCAGACTTTCAGATGACGGGTATCCTGTTTAGAGACCGCCTGACGCATCCAGGAGCCGATACGCTCATGGGCTTGTTTATCCTGCCAGTGACCGGTAACCACGGCATGTTGCTGACGCATACGCGCGCCAATGAAGCCGAACTCGCGACCGCCATGTGCAGTCTGGTTCAGGTTCATAAAGTCCATATCGATACTGTCCCACGGCAGCGCCGCGTTGAACTGGGTGTGGAATTGCAGCAACGGTTTGTTGAGCATGGTCAGGCCGTTGATCCACATTTTGGCCGGGGAGAAGGTGTGCAGCCACACCACCAGACCAGCGCAACGATCGTCGTAATTCGCGTCGCGGCAAATAGCGGTGATTTCATCCGGCGTGGTGCCCAGCGGTTTCAGCACCAGTTTGCAGGGCAGTTTCGCTTCCGTATTCAGCGCATTAACGACGTGCTCGGCATGTTGGGTGACCTGACGCAGGGTTTCCGGGCCATACAGATGCTGGCTGCCAATGACAAACCACACTTCATAATTATCAAAAATCGTCATTATCGTGTCCTTATAGAGTCGCAACGGCCTGGGCAGCCTGTGCCGGGGCGGAAGTTGGAAGATAGTGTTGTTCGGCGCTCATCGCCCATTGCTGATAGCGGCGATAAAGCTGTTCAAAGCGTTGTGCCTGCTCGCTGCACGGTTGCAGGGTTTTCTCTACCGCACTGGCCATTTTTTGCTGAGCTGATGGGATGTCTGCGTGCACTTTCGCGGCGACGGCAGCAAAAATCGCCGCACCGAGCGCACAGCACTGGTCAGAGGCAACAATTTGCAGCGGGCGATTCAGCACGTCGCAGCAGGCCTGCATAATGACCTGGTTTTTCCGCGCGATGCCGCCCAGTGCCATCACGTTATTAACGGCGATCCCCTGATCGGTAAAGCACTCCATGATTGCGCGTGCGCCAAAGGCGGTGGCAGCAATCAAACCGCCGAACAGCAGCGGAGCGTCGGTAGCGAGGTTAAGATCGGTAATCACCCCTTTCAGGCGTTGGTTAGCGTTCGGTGTGCGGCGGCCGTTAAACCAGTCGAGCACCACCGGCAGGTGATCCAGAGACGGATTTTTGGCCCATGCTTCGGTCAGCGCCGGAAGCAGTTGTTTCTGGCTGGCGTTGATTTGCGTTTTCAGTTCCGGATGCTGGGCGGCAAGCTGTTCCAGCGGCCAGCCGAGTACGCGACCAAACCAGGCGTAGATATCACCAAACGCCGATTGGCCTGCTTCCAGACCGATAAATCCAGGCACCACGCTGCCATCAACCTGACCGCAAATACCTTTAACTGCCCGCTCGCCAACGCTCTGTTTGTCGGCAATCAGAATGTCGCAGGTGGAAGTACCGATAACTTTTACCAGTGCGTTAGGCTGTGCGCCTGCGCCAACTGCGCCCATATGGCAGTCAAACGCGCCGCCGGAAATCACCACGCTTTCAGGCAGGCCGAGACGCTGCGCCCATTCCGGGCATAAGGTGCCCACCGGAATATCGGCAGTCCAAGTGTCAGTGAACAGCGGGGAAGGCAAATGGCGATTGAGGATCGGGTCCAGCTCATCAAAGAAACTGGCTGGCGGCAGGCCGCCCCAGCTTTCGTGCCACAGAGATTTATGCCCGGCGCTGCAACGTCCGCGACGAATATCCTGCGGGCGCGTGGTACCGGAAAGCAGAGCTGGCACCCAGTCGCACAGCTCAATCCACGATGCGGCAGATTGCGCCACGGCGCTGTCCTGGCGAGTCACATGCAGGATTTTTGCCCAGAACCATTCGCTGGAATAAATACCACCAATGTAGCGGGAGTAGTCAACGTTGCCCGGCGCGTGGCACAAACGGGTAATCTCTTCCGCTTCTTCAACCGCAGTGTGGTCTTTCCACAATACGAACATCGCGTTCGGGTTTTCGGCAAACTCCGGGCGCAGCGCCAGCACGTTTCCGTCGGCATCAATCGGTGCGGGCGTCGAGCCGGTACTGTCAACGCCAATCCCGACCACAGCTGCGCGCTGTTCGACGCTAAGCTCTGCAAGCACGGTTTTCAGTGCCGCTTCCATTGACTCAATGTAGTCACGCGGATGATGACGGAACTGGTTATTCGGGGCATCACAAAATTGCCCTTTCTGCCAACGGGGATACCACTCTACGCTGGTGGCGATCTCTTCACCGGTAGCGCAGTCCACCGCCAAAGCTCGCACAGAATCACTGCCAAAATCGAGGCCAATTGCAATCGCCATCGTTTCACTCCATCCAAAAAAACGGGTATGGAGAAACAGTAGAGAGTTGCGATAAAAAGCGTCAGGTAGGATCCGCTAATCTTATGGATAAAAATGCTATGGCATAGCAAAGTGTGACGCCGTGCAAATAATCAATGTGGACTTTTCTGCCGTGATTATAGACACTTTTGTTACGCGTTTTTGTCATGGCTTTGGTCCCGCTTTGTTACAGAATGCTTTTAATAAGCGGGGTTACCGGTTGGATTAGCGAGAAGAGCCAGTAAAAGACGCAGTGACGGCAATGTCTGATGCAATATGGACAATTGGTTTCTTCTCTGAATGGTGGGAGTATGAAAAGTATGGCTGAAGCGCAAAATGATCCCCTGCTGCCGGGATACTCGTTTAACGCCCATCTGGTGGCGGGTTTAACGCCGATTGAGGCCAACGGTTATCTCGATTTTTTTATCGACCGACCGCTGGGAATGAAAGGTTATATTCTCAATCTCACCATTCGCGGTCAGGGGGTGGTGAAAAATCAGGGACGAGAATTTGTCTGCCGACCGGGTGATATTTTGCTGTTCCCGCCAGGAGAGATTCATCACTACGGTCGTCATCCGGAGGCTCGCGAATGGTATCACCAGTGGGTTTACTTTCGTCCGCGCGCCTACTGGCATGAATGGCTTAACTGGCCGTCAATATTTGCCAATACGGGTTTCTTTCGCCCGGATGAAGCGCACCAGCCGCATTTCAGCGACCTGTTTGGGCAAATCATTAACGCCGGGCAAGGGGAAGGGCGCTATTCGGAGCTGCTGGCGATAAATCTGCTTGAGCAATTGTTACTGCGGCGCATGGAAGCGATTAACGAGTCGCTCCATCCACCGATGGATAATCGGGTACGCGAGGCTTGTCAGTACATCAGCGATCACCTAGCAGACAGCAATTTTGATATCGCCAGCGTCGCACAGCATGTTTGCCTGTCGCCGTCGCGTCTGTCGCATCTGTTCCGCCAGCAGTTAGGAATTAGCGTCTTAAGCTGGCGCGAGGACCAACGCATTAGTCAGGCGAAGCTGCTTTTGAGCACTACCCGGATGCCTATCGCCACCGTCGGTCGCAATGTTGGTTTTGACGATCAACTCTATTTCTCGCGAGTATTTAAAAAATGCACCGGGGCCAGCCCGAGCGAGTTTCGTGCCGGTTGTGAAGAAAAAGTGAATGATGTAGCCGTCAAGTTGTCATAATTGGTAACGAATCAGACAATTGACGACTTGACGGAGTAGCATAGGGTTTGCAGAATCCCTGCTTCGTCCATTTGACAGGCACATTATGCAAGCATTGCTGGAACACTTTATTACCCAATCCACCGTGTATTCATTGATGGCGGTGGTGTTGGTGGCCTTTCTGGAGTCGCTGGCGCTGGTCGGTTTGATTCTACCCGGTACGGTGCTGATGGCGGGGCTGGGAGCGCTGATTGGCAGCGGCGAGTTAAGTTTCTGGCACGCCTGGCTGGCAGGGATTATTGGCTGCTTGATGGGCGACTGGATTTCTTTCTGGCTGGGTTGGCGTTTTAAAAAGCCGTTGCATCGCTGGTCATTTCTGAAGAAAAACAAAGCACTACTTGATAAAACTGAACATGCGTTGCATCAACACAGCATGTTCACCATTCTGGTCGGTCGTTTTGTTGGCCCGACGCGTCCGCTGGTGCCAATGGTGGCGGGAATGCTGGATCTGCCGGTGGCTAAATTTATTACGCCGAATATTATCGGCTGCCTGCTGTGGCCGCCGTTTTACTTCCTGCCAGGGATTCTGGCGGGCGCGGCGATCGATATTCCTGCCGGAATGCAGAGCGGTGAGTTTAAATGGTTGCTGCTGGCAACAGCGGTGTTTTTGTGGGTTGGTGGCTGGCTGTGCTGGCGGTTATGGCGCAGCGGTAAAGCGACTGACCGTTTGAGTCATTATTTGTCCCGCGGTCGTTTGTTGTGGCTGACGCCGTTGATTTCTGCCATCGGCGTGGTGGCGCTGGTGGTGTTAATTCGCCACCCGTTGATGCCGGTGTATATCGATATTTTGCGTAAAGTGGTTGGGGTTTAGGAGATAGTCTTGTGCGGGTTGCCTGATGCGACGCTTGCCGCGTCTTGTCAGGCCTACAAAACGCACTACCCGTAGGTCGGATAAGGCGTTCACGCCGCATCCGACAGTGCATACTAACCCGTAATCCCCAATAGTGCCGAAGCACTCGCCTTACCGCTCAACAACTCATTGGTCATACCCTGCCAGGCGATGCGCCCGTCGGCGACTACTACCGAGCGCGTGGCGATCCGCGCCGCATCTTCCACACTGTGCGACACCATCAATAACGTCATTTTTTGCTGCTGGCAGCTCGTGCTCACCAGCGTCAACATCTCCTGACGTAACGCCGGATCGAGCGCAGAGAACGGTTCATCGAGCAATAAAATCGGCTGTTCGCGTACCAGACAACGCGCTAACGCCACTCGCTGTCGCTGACCGCCGGAAAGCTCGCCCGGTAACCGCGCCATTAAATTATCAATCCCCATCTGGCGGGCGATAGCGTGCATTTTCCCCTGCTGTACCGCGTTCAGTTTCAATCCCGGATTTAGCCCCAGCCCGATGTTCTGTGCGACCGTCAGGTGGCTGAACAGGTTGTTCTCCTGAAACAGCATCGACACCGGACGGCGTGACGGCGGCATAGTTGTGTGATCTACGCCATCGATAGTCAGCGAACCGCTGGCTGGCGTCAGAAAACCGGCGATCAAATTCAGCAGGGTACTTTTACCCGCGCCGCTTGGCCCGAGGATCGCCACCTGCTCGCCGCGTTCCACCGTTAAGCTAAAACGCATCGGCAAATGGTGGTAAAGCCAGGTGATATCAGTCAGTTTTAACATTTCGCCCCGGTAGTTTTTCAATCACAGTAAACAGCAGAAAACAGAGTAGCAGCAGAATTAACGCGGTGACCGCGCCGTCCTGGCTGCGATAGGAGCCAATTTGCTGGTAGAGATAAAACGGCAGGGTGCGGAAATCATCGTTACCGAACAACGCCACCACGCCAAAATCACCAATCGACAGCACGCATGCAAAGGCCAGCGCCTGCGCCAGTGGACGTTTCAGGGCGCGCAGCTCCACCACTTTTAAGCGTGACCAGCCTTCAATCCCCAGCGACTGACATAACATGCTGTAGCGGGCGGTGATATCGCGCATCGGGTTTTCCAGCACTTTCAGCGCATAAGGGATCGCCATTAACGCATTGGTGAAAATCACAATGCCGTCAGCAGATTGCGGCAGGCCGATAGTGTTGTTGAGCAGTAAAAAGAAGCCCGTAGCCAGCACAATCCCCGGCATGGCGAGGATCAACATGCCGCTCATCTCCAGCACCTGACCCGCCAGCATTTTCTGCCGCGCCCGCAGTTCGCGACTGCTCCATAGCAGCATCATGGTCAGCACTACGCATAATACGCCTGCCGCCAGCGCAATACGCAACGAGGTCCACAGCGCCTGCCACAGCACCGGTTGTGCCAGCACTTCCGGCAACTGGCGATTTACCCCATCGACGATCACCGCCAGTAACGGTGGCAGCAACAGCAGCAGCGCCAGCACAATTAACACCGTGTCGCAAATGCGGCTATGCAGACGATCGTCCGGGTCGCGCCAGCCTTGCAGCAGCGTGGTGCCGGGCGCAATGGCCTTACTCAATCGCTGACTCAACAGCACCAGCCCGAGGCAGCACACCATCTGGAGCAGCGCCAGCATTGCCGCGCGGGCAGGATCGTAGTCGTAACTCAGCGCCTGATAGATTGCCAGCTCGATAGTGGTCGCCTGCGGGCCGCCCCCCAGCGATAGCACGGTGGCGAAGCTGGCGAAACAGAGCATAAAGATAAGCGCAGCAACCGGCGGGATTTGTCGCCGTAACCACGGCCATTCGACGAAGCGGAAAAAATGCCAGCTACGCATCCCAAGCTGGGCGGCAAGTTGACGCTGTTCGCCGGGGATGTTTTCCAGTGCCTGGAGTAATAAGCGGCTCGCCATCGGCAGATTAAAAAACACATGGGCCAGCAAAATACCTTGCAGGCCGTAGGGCGAAAAGGTCCACTCCAGACCGAGCGATTGGCAGAGTGTTGCCAGCCAGCCCTGGCGACCATAGACGCTAAGAATGCCGAAAACAGCGACCAACACCGGGAGGATCAAGGTCATTGCACACAGACGCAACAGCGCCAGCCGACCCGGAAAGCGCCTGCGATAGAGCGCGCGGGCGAGGAATATCGCGGGTATGACAGAGAGCAGTGCCGAGAGAAACGCCTGCCAGAAGGAGAAGCGCACCACATGCCACAGATAGCTGTCCTGCCAGACTGCCACCCAGTCACCCTGCGGCGCGTTCCACCACAGGGCGAGAAACGCCGCCAGCGCAACCGCTACCACCAGCGTGGTGGCGCTTACACCTGGAATTAACCAGCCGGGAATTAACGGCTGACGGCGCGTTGCCATTCGCTAATCCATGCCTGACGTTGTGCCGCCACTTCGGCTGGCGTGAACTCCAACGTGGTTGCGGGTTTGGTCAATTTTTCAAAACCGGCAGGCAGCGTGACGTTTGCCACCGGATACATCCAGTTGCCGGTTGGGATCGCATTCTGGAAAGCCGGAGAAACCATAAACTGGAGGAATTTTTGCGCCAGCTCTGGCTGCTTGCTGGCAGCGGTGCGGGCGGCGACTTCCACTTGCAAATAGTGACCTTCGCTGAAGTTCGCGGTGGCGTAGTTATCTTTCTTCTCTTCGAGAATGTGATAAGCCGGAGAGGTGGTGTAACTCAGTACCAGATCGCTTTCACCTTTTAAAAACAGGCCGTAGGCTTCGCTCCAGCCTTTGGTGACCGTGACCGTTTTCTTCGCCAGTTTCTGCCAGGCTTGTGGGGCGTCATCGCCATAGACTTTTTGCATCCATAGCAACAGACCCAGCCCCGGTGTACTGGTGCGCGGATCCTGATAAATCACCCGCCAGTTTTGATCGCTCTCAACCAGTTCTTTCAGGCTTTGTGGCGGGTTTTTCAGTTTGTTCTTGTCATAAACGAAGGCGAAGTAGCCATAATCAAACGGTACGAAAGTGTCATTATTCCAGCCGCCGGGAACGTTAACGGCATCCGCTGCCACACCGCTTTTGGCAAACAGTCCGGTTTTACTGGCGGCGTCTAACAGGTTGTTATCCAGCCCCAGCACCACATCGGCTTTACTGTTTTTGCCTTCCATCCGTAGACGGTTGAGAAGCGAAACGCCATCTTCCAGCGCCACCAGTTTCAGTTCGCAATTACAGTCGGCTTCAAAGGCTTTTTTAACCACCGGACCAGGCCCCCAGTCGGCGGCGAAGGAATCGTAGGTATAAACAGTCAGAACGGGTTTAGCGAAAACGGGCGCTGTGCACAGCAACAGCAGGGGCAGACATTTTTTTAACACTTTGCACCTCAAAAAAGAGTGGCAAAGGACTTGAGAAGGAGCCTCAAATCCCTTCGCCGGCGTTATCCGGATCAGGTTCGACGGGTATTTTCTCAGCGCACGCGGCTGCGTGGCACCCCGTTGAGAACGGCGTTAGTGTAGTGATTTTGTTATCAACCAGCAATCATGGATCCGGTGGCGCAAACCACGCTGATTTAAAATCGAACCAGCCGAGGGTATTCATGCGCAGGCCGCGCATACTGCGTTGCCCCTGAATGATCAGCCAGTGGTGCAATAATGGCACCATCGCTTTGCTGGCGACCAGTTGCTGGCACCAGTTCGCCAGATTCATCTCGCCATTGCGCCAGCGAGCAGCGTCGGCTTGCCAGTCAATGGGAATGCAATGTTGTAGCAGTGGCACTTCGCATAAATGTGCGAAAACAGAGAAGTCCAGCGGCAGGGTAAAGTTGGCGCTGTTTAGCCAGATATCACTTTCGATCTCTCCTGTATGCCACTGATCGTAGTCGATCTCTTTGATTTTCAGCGTGACCTGGTGACTTGCCAGAATCTGCTGCATGATCCCGGCAATCACCCGATGCTCACTGTGATCCTGATAAAAGGTT
>ENA-UEPG01000381-UEPG01000381.1-human-gut-metagenome-genome-assembly--contig:-NODE-381-length-46546-cov-7.512858_pt1 | contig 46546 bp, 30 predicted proteins | sample MGYA00242893_ERZ507902 | MGnify/ENA primary metagenome ERZ507902 (study PRJEB26167, sample SAMN06115491) | human gut metagenome | host: Homo sapiens | place: China:Gansu | collected 2015-04-23 | study...
AAATTGAAGTCCTACCAAGATACCTATGCCGTGGCGATGGCGAAATACGGGCTGCAAAGGGGCATAGACGGCTCGAAAGCTCGCCACAAGTCCACGCAGCAGTATTATCGGGATATACAGAAACTCGCCGACAGTCTGAAAGCGGAGGTGGTGGATTTGCAGCAGCAGAAAGAAACGGCGCAGGAGGAATTAAGGCAGGCGAAAAAAGAGATACAGACCGAGAAGCTGAAAGGGGCGGCAACTGCTGCAGCCGCCAACATTGCCGAGAGTGTCGGTTCTCTTTTTGGCAGTAACAAGGTCAAGACGTTGGAAAGGGAGAACACCGCCCTGCATAGGGAGGTAGCCGACCACGAGGAAACCATCGAAGCCCTGCAAGACAGAATACAGACCATGCAGGCAGACCACAGCCGGGAGATACGGGAAATGCAGCAAAAGCACGGCAGGGAGATAGCGGACAAGGACACAAGGCACAAGCAGGAAATATCGTTTCTGAAAACGGTAATCGCAAAGGCGGCGGCATGGTTTCCCTACCTGCGTGAAATGCTCCGTATCGAAAACCTGTGCCGCCTTGTGGGATTCGATGAAAGGCAGACCGCAACGCTCGTCAAGGGAAAGACGTTGGAGTATGCGGGGGAACTCTACTCGGAGGAACACGGACGGAAATTCACGACCGAAAAGGCTGGGTTTCAAGTGCTGAAAGACCCCACGGACGGGACGAGGTTGGTTCTTGCCATTGACCGAAAGCCCATTGCCGAGTGGTTCAAGGAACAGTTCGAGAAGTTAAGGCAGAACATACGGCAACCTATACAGCAGCAAAGGAAAAGCAGGGGTATGAAACTGTAAAGCTCCAATTTTATACAGCGAGCAAATAAATCTATTGCAACATAAGTGATTATCACAACTTTTCACTACCTTTGTGGTTGGATTAGGGAAACTCCGTCCAAGACATATTAGAAAAGAAAGAAGCGTTATGCTTATCTTGTTGTTGAAAACGTAGGAAATTTTCAAAATGAGCAAGGATGGCATAGTGGTTCTCACGCTATAGCGTGGGCTGCTATTACTACATCTGCTCATTAGGTTTTTCCTACGACCTTCAACAAAGACGTGGCATTGCAGTTCCACGCTTCGTGGTTTAATAATAAAAGGTCTTAAGGAGCTGGAAAGACAAACATAGTACTATGGACATGACATCTCTTTGGGGAAGACTTGCAAAATTGCAGAGTTTCTTTCAGGATGGTTTGAATGTGGATGAAAATTCACATTTGCCAGAAGCGGATTTACGCAAGATAAGTCTTGGCAATCTGTATGTATATCAACAACAAGGTGTATTGAACACATTCGAAACTGGCGTAACTCCCTCTGTTCGTAAAGTTATTTTAGGTGAATACTTTGGTATAACGGATAGGGATAGTGCCATCGAAACTTTGAATTGGTTGTCGCAAGCTCCCTCGCAAACAATGTTTCACTATGCTTATACGGCTTTTCTTCAAGGAGGGGGTAATATAAGCAGGAAGTGGCTTAATGAAAATGAAGAATTGAAAGAACACACCGATTTCCGAAATGACTGTTTGGAAAAGTTGGAAACGATGGAGGAAAAATATCCGGACATTGAACAAGCTGGAATTGTCGTATCCAAAGAAGAAATGGGCAAACTCGGAGTACTTGCGTGGGATGCAGGAAGATTAAACTTTATCAGCAGACTTTGCCTTGAGCAAGAGTACATTGTAAAAGAAGAATGTATGCAGTGTATCAATGCCGCTTACGAGATGACCAAAGAAGTTTATACCAATTGGAAAGACTATGCTTATAGTTATGTTCTTGGTCGTACTTTGTCGATGGGAACTACCAACATGATTGGATTGGCAGAAGATTTACTGACAGATACCAAAAGCCCTTGGACTTATATAAAATGGTGATACTTTATTAAAAAATATTTATTAACTCTACATTTTTTTTGAATTATGAAAACGTTTAATTATGCTCCAGCCTCTCCTATCAAGGATAACATTACAATGTTGGCTGTATCAGTCGGTATGGTTGTCGTGCCGCTCGTTTATCCATTCGGTATAAGAATAGGCAGTACCCGAATACTTGGCCCTACGAGTACTGCCATTGTTTTTATAATCGGAGGACTCGTTCTCTTGGTAATAACATTGAACAAGGTTCATCTTGCCCGTGCTTTGGCGGCGAACGGAGGAAAAATCGTTGTCGATGCAGATAGTGTAACCTATCCTATAATAAAGAAAGGGGAGAAAACCGACAAGTATTAACCTGTAAGAAGTAATTAATGACAAAAAAGAAATTGCCCGTTCGTTTTACGGGTCAGCACTTTACTATTGATAAAGTGCTAATAGAAGATGCAATAAAACAAGCAAATATAAATAGTCAGGATACGGTTTTGGATATTGGGGCAGGCAAGGGATTTCTCACTGTCCATTTATTAAAAATCGCCAACATTGTCGTAGCTATTGAAAACGACACAGCTTTGGTTGAATATTTACGAAAATTATTTTCTGATGCCCGCAATGTTCAAATTGTCGGTTGTGATTTTAGGAATTTTGCAGTTCCCAAGTTTCCTTTCAAGGTGGTGTCAAACATTCCTTATGGAATTACTTCCGATATATTCAAAATTCTGATGTTTGAGAGTGTTGAAAATTTTCTCGGAGGTTCCATTGTCCTTCAGTTAGAACCTGCTCAAAAGTTGTTTTCGAGTAAGCTCTATAATCCATATACTGTTTTCTATCATACTTTTTTTGATTTGAAACTTGTCTATGAGGTAGGTCCTGAAAGTTTCTTGCCACCACCAACTGTCAAATCAACTCTGTTACGCATTAAAAGAAATCAGTCTTCTTTTGATTTTGAGCTTAAAGTCAAATATTTAGCTTTTATTTCCTGTCTGTTACAGAAGCCTGATTTATCTGTCAAAACAGCTTTAAAGTCGATTTTCAGAAAAAATCAGGTCAGGTCAATTTCGGAAAAATTCGGAATAAACCTTAACTCCCAAATTGTCTGTTTGTCGCCAAGTCAATGGAAAAACTGTTTTTTGGAAATGCTGGAAGTTGCCCCCGAAAAGTTTCACCCTTCATAATTCAAAGTTGGTTTGTCAAGATGATTTTTCTGGTTTGCTGTCGTTTTTTAAGCTGCCGCATAACTCTTAAATATGCGAAAGTTAAAACAATATTTCATATTTACAAAACATTGTGATTTTTTTATTTAAAATATCGGATATAAAACATCTTAAATATGACGATGAAGAAGGAGAATTGGAAATCTTCTTGACGGATGATACACAAATAACATTGCATGCAGGATTCTTTGAATCTTTCGAGCGATACGAGGAATTTTTCGCTTTGTTGAAGAAGTGAAGAGGCTAACAAGTTCGATTTATGCGGATAATGGCGTGTGGCTCAATCGCTTTTCGTGGTGATTGAGCCACGTGTTAGCCGCAACCTTGAAAAACAAAAAATACAATGAATAGAATATTGGCACTATACATCTTTTTACTATTGTGTGGCACGGTTTCCGCACAACAAATCGTAGAATGGAGCGATTTGCAGACTATAACAGATAACTCACGGCGCACGGTCTATTATAAAAAAGGCAGAAAACAGCCGTTACGGGGAAAATATCGCATTATACGAGGACTTGACGAGGAGTGTGTTAAATTTTCCGATGGCATGATAAACGGTGATTATCGCCGCTATCGTGATGGGGTGCTGCGTGAATCGGGCATATATGCCAAAGGAAAGCGCAACGGCATATTCACGGAGTATTACCAAGATGGCGTTACTCCCCGAAAAGAAACACCCATGCAGCAAGGCAAGATAGACGGAACTGTAAAGACCTATTTTCGTAACGGCAAAATAGAAGCCGAAAAGGAATATAAGCAGAGTGTGGAGAGCGGGCGGGAGCGCCGCTTTGACAGCAAGACAGGAGAGCAGATTTTTGAATCTCATTATATCGACGGGAAAAAAGATGGCGAGGAGTGGGAAATCTTCGAGGATGCGAGCACGCTTCGCAGCAGGATAATACGCCACTACCGTAACGGAAAACTTGACGGCTCTTATCGTGTGGAATCGACACGGGACGGCAAACCCTATATAACTATCGAGGGACAATACACTGACGGCGAGAAATCGGGGCAATGGATAGAACATAACTATGATAACAATACCCAAACCTGCACATGGCATGGTGAAGGTGGGGCTTAAACAGAGATGAAGATAGTTATCATAATACTACTTTTAACGCTTGCATCGGTCGTAAGCTGCGAGCCACCCATGCCGCCGACGGACGAGGAAATGATACGCCACTTCGCCACGCACGAGGCGGCATTCGACAAGATACGCAAAATCATGGCGGAGAGTTCGGAGGGAAGCTTTCACTATCCACCGCTCTCTCCCTGCGATATTCTCATCCTTGATTCGGCAGGACAAATATCCTACCAACCGAACCAAGTGCAGGACACGCCGGTACACGGGTTATCAAGATCTGACCGAATACAACTCGACTCCTTGTTGTCAGAGATTGGATGCGGTCTTGTCCTTGTTGACCGCAGGGAGCAGGAAACGGCAGATTCGGTATATGTGAGCTTATTTATGCTGTACTACTCCCACGGCATCGTGGATGCGGGAACATCCAAGAGTTTCGTTTACGATCTCGAATTGAGAAGCCGCCGTGACATCCGTATCACCGAACACGGCGACCTGAACAAAATTTACCGCAGGACATACAATGACACTACGCTATACAAGCCCGTCAAGGAAGGCTGGTATATAGAGTTAGACCATTCACGATAATTTTCTTTTTTCGCAAGTCGATTTTATAAAATTGTCACCGAAAGTTCGTACTTTCGGAAAAAGATGTTATATTTGCAAATGAAAGAGTTATTTGACAGCATAGCAACGCAAAACGCTGAAATTCGCACAGTTGCTAAATCGTTACTTCTATTTCTCAAATAATTCGCTAAAAGTTTATTTCTCAATCGGTTAAGTCAAACCGAGAAAAATCTAAAATAGTACTTGTACTCTCGGCTGTTTTACGTAATTTTGTGAAAACTCAAAATCTTTTAAACCCTGACAGATATGAAACCGAACCGATTTATGCTGGTCTTGGCCGCGTTGTGCTTTGCCGCAGGCGGCGCTTCGGCGCAGCAGACCGACGGCAAGTCCGTGGCGCCCAAGACCTACAAGGCCTACATGGTCAGCGACGCCCATCTCGACACCCAGTGGAACTGGGACGTACAGACGACCATCCGCGAGTACATCCCCCGCACGCTGTTCCAGAACCTCTACCTCATGGAACGCTTCCCCGACTACCGCTTCAGCTTCGAAGGCGGCGTCGTCTATTCGTGGATGAAGGAGTACTATCCCATGCATTACGAGCGGATGAAGAAATACATCGCTTCGGGCCAGTGGCATATCGCCGGCGCGTCGTGGGACGCCAATGACCCCAACATGCCTTCGGCCGAGTCGTTCTTCCGCAACATCCTGCTCGGACAGGAGTTCTATAAAAAAGAGTTCGGCGTGCGTTCGACCGATATTTTCCTGCCCGACTGCTTCGGCTTCGGCTATACGCTGCCGACGATCGCGGCCCACAGCGGCCTGATCGGCATGTCCACGCAGAAGCTCAGCTGGCGCAACCACGACTTTTACGACGCTCCCTACCACAAGAAGAATCCCTTCTCGTGGGGCGTGTGGTACGGCATCGACGGCAGTTCGGTGATCGCAGCCTTCGATACGGGCGGCTATAACTCGGAACTTCCTGAGAATGTGCAATATAACGAACGCCTGATGGAGCGCGCCGCCCACGGTTACGACAACACCTGCTTCCGCTACTATGCCGGCGGCGGCGAAGGGGTCGGCGACAAGGGCAACAGCGGTACGGTGACCACCTGCCGCCGTCTGACCAAGGCGATCAATGACCCGAACGCCCCGATCGAGATCATCAGCGCCACGAGCGACGACCTGTTCAAGGCCTACCTCGGCCGCAAAGCCGAGCTGCCCTCTTTCGACGGCGAATTGCTGATGGATGTGCACGCTACGGGCTGCTATACTTCGCAGACCGCCATGAAATACTACAACCGCCGCAACGAGGAGCTGACCGGCGCCGCCGAGCGCGCTTCGGTCGCCGCCGACTGGCTCGGTGCGCTGGCTTACGACCAGCGGAAACTCACCGAGATCTGGCAGCGTTTCATCTGGCACCAGTTCCATGACGACCTGACGGGTACGAGTATCCCTGAGGCCTATACGTGGTCGTGGAACGACGAGCTGATCGCCCTGCGGCAGGGCGGCGACGTGATGAATTCGGCGGTCGGCGCGCTGAGCTATTCGCTCGATACGCGCGTCAAGGGTACGCCCGTGGTGGTCTACAACGCCGTGACCTATCCCGTCAAAGCCGTTGTCGAGGCCGAGATTCCGCTCGCCGCCAAAGCCAAGGGCGTGGCCGTATACGGTCCCGACGGCCGCCGCGTGGCCGCGCAGATTCTCAGCCGCGAGGGCGACAAGGCCGTGATCGCATTCGCCGCCGACGTGAAGTCGGTGGGGTATGCCGTCTACGACGTCCGTCCGGCATCGCCCGCCAGATCGTCGGCGCTGAAAGTGAACGGTAATACGATAGAGAATGGCGTTTACAAGTTGACGCTCGACAGGAACGGCGACATCGCGTCGCTCGTGGACAAGCGTTACGGCCGTGAACTAGTCGAGCAGGGCAAGGCCTTCCGGCTGGCGATTTTCGAAGGCAATCCGTCGAACGAGTGGCCCGCATGGGAGGTGCTGAAGGAGGTCGTGGACAAGACTCCGCGCGCCGTTACCGACAATGTTTCGGTGTCCGTCGGCGAAGAGGGGCCCGTGCGTGCTTCGCTCAAGGTGGAGCGCACGTACGGAGACTCGAAGTTCACGCAGTACATTACGCTGACCGACGGTGCGCAGGACGACCGCATCGACATCCGTACGACGGTGGACTGGAACAGCCGCAATACGCTGCTCAAAGCTGAGTTCCCGATGTCGGTGAGCAACGCGAAAGCCGCTTACGACCTCGGCATCGGTTTTATCGAGCGCGGCAACAACACGGCCACGGCATACGAAGTGCCCGCCCTGAAGTGGGCCGACCTGACCGACGCCGACGGTTCGTACGGCATCTCGGTGCTCAACGACTGCAAATACGGCTGGGACAAACCCGCCGACAATACGATCCGTCTGACGCTGATCCACACTCCTTCGACCGAAAAACGCTATCCGCACCAGCGCGATCTCGATCTGGGTGTCAATCACTTCACCTATTCGATCGTAGGACATAAGGGAACCGACCGCAGCGGCGTTGTGGCCGCATCGGAGCAGCTCAACCTGCCGCTCGTGGCTTACGTGGCTCCCAAACATGCGGGATCGCTGGGCCGCACCTTCTCGATGCTGGAGTCCTCGACTCCGCAGATCGGCGTGCGTGCGCTGAAGAAGGCCGAGGACGGCGACGGATATATCGTGCGCTGCTACGAGCTGACCGGCAAGCCCGTCGAGAACGCCCGCATCACCTTCCCGGCTCAGATTCTCTCGGCCGAGGAGTGCAACGGCATCGAGGAGAAGATCGGCGCAGCCGAGACCGAGGGCCGTTCGCTGATCGTTTCTGCCGGCAAATTCGCTCCCAAAACCTACCGCGTGCGGCTGGCCGCTCCTGCGCAGAAGTCCGCGTTCGAGGTGAAGAGCGCGCCCGTGACGCTGCCTTACAACACGGTGGCCTTCACGACCGACGAGTTCTATACCTACTACCGTTTCGACAACCAGCGCGGCAGCTTCGCCGCCGAGCTGATTCCTGCCGAGCTGACCTGCAACGGCGTACGGTTCGTGATGGGCGAGGAGAATGTCAAGGACGCCGTGACGTGCCGCAGTCAGGAGATCGAACTGCCCGAAGGCGGTTACAGGAAGCTCTACATGCTGGTGGCCGCTTCGGACAAGGAGTGCGAGGCCCTTTTCAAGGTGGGCGACTCCGAGCAGGCCGTCTATGTGCCGCTTTGGAAAGGCTTCTACGGACAGTGGGGCTGGCGCGGACACAGCGAAGCGTTCCTCAAGGATGCGACGATCGCGCATATCGGCACGCACCGCCATCAGGGCGACGTGGGCAACCTGCCTTACGACTTCTCCTACATGTATATGGTTTCTCTCGATATTCCCGAAGGTGCGCGGACGGTGACGCTGCCCGAAAACAAAAACGTGGCGGTATTCGCCATGACGGTTTCGGACAACGGCATCGACGACGTGCTTCCGGTGAGCGGCACTTTCATCCGTCCGGATGTGAAGTAACAAGTTTTTAAGTGGTATAATTAGGCGCTCCGGCCCGGCTGTAAAGCCGGGCCGGAGTTTTTGTGTCAGGACGGCGTTGTGACGCGGTTTGTATGGTTTTGTGCCCGAATTGTCATAAAACGGCGTGAAAACCGCCGATCGGGGGTGCGGGACGGTGCCGGGAGTACGTTTGTGTCCCGGATCGGAAAATACAATTTTGTGACAAAATAGTACCGGATCATGTACGGCGGAGAAATTTGCCGTCCGTATATTTTTCGGTCCGCATCTTATTTCTCAACTTTGTTTTCACGAAAAACCAACCGTTTAACCTAAAACTTAAAACCAGATTAGCCTATGGAAAAAAACTCCTGTCTGATCCTTTCCGCCGATTTTTTTGCGGAATCCCGTAATTTATCCTGTTATTTTCCCGTTTTCTGAATCCATGAACCGCATCCGCGTCACCGGGTGCGGGGAGTATATTTTAACTAAACCAAAAAACAATATCTATGACCAATTTTGGGCACAAAATCATGCTGACGGTTTTGGTGCTGCTGATTACCCCCCCCCTTGGGTTTGCAGCCGCAACCGTTAATGCCAGCCCCCTGACCCAGACATCCAAGGTCACCGTCAAGGGCGTTGTGAAGGACGCCGCAGGAGCGCCGCTGCTCGGCGTTACCGTCATTGTCAAAGGTACTTCGGTCGGAACCTCGACCAGTATCGACGGTGAATACCAGATCCAGTGCGCCGCCGATGCCGAACTCGACTTCTCGTTCATCGGCTACGAGACGCAGACGCTTCCGGTGGCCAACCGCACGCTGCTGAACGTGACGCTGAAGGAAGACGCGCAGCTGATGGACGAAGTGATCGTCATCGGCTACGGCACCACCACCCGCCGCCGTGCGGTGGGCGCCGTGGACCAGATCAAGTCCGAAGCCATCACCGAACGTTCCGTCGCCAACCTGACGCAGGCGCTGCAGGGCACTTCGCCCAGCCTCGTCATCCAGCAGCGAAGCAGCGACCCGGCCGACAACCAGCTCAACATCAACATCCGCGGTATCGGTACGATGAACAACAACGAACCGCTGATCGTCATCGACGGTCTGGTGTCGGACAACGCCAGCTTCAACAAGCTCAATCCCTCGGACATCGAGAACGTCTCGGTGCTGAAGGATGCCGGTACGGCCGCCATTTACGGTTCGCGCGCCGCCAACGGCGTCCTGCTGGTCACCACCAAGAAGGGCAAGCTGAATCAGGCTCCGACCGTCGAACTCACGGCTATGGTCGGCTGGCAGCAGCCCGAAGTGCTCTACACGCCCGTTCAAGGCTGGCAGAACGCCACGCTGCTCAACATTTCCAAAGCCAATTCGGGGCTGGCTCCCGCCTTTACCGCCGAACAGATCCGCGACCTCAAGGCGCACGGCAACGGCACGTTCTACATGGACGAGATTCTGCGGACGGCCATGCAGCAGAACTACAACGTCAGCGTATCGGGCGGCGGCGCCAATACGACCTATATGATTTCGGCAGGCTATTACGATCAGGAGAGCAACTTCGAAGGTCCCGATTACGGCCGCCAGCGTTACAATTTCCGTACGAACATCACCACCGAATACAAGCGCGTGAAGGTAACGGCCCTGCTCTCCTATTCGCACGAGAACAGCAAGACGACGACCGACGGTTCGACCATCGCCAACGCGATGCGTATTCCCACCTATTACTATTACCGTCAGTACGATCCCGTGACGGGCAAATACCTGCTCAACGACAAACTGACCGACCGCAACTCGCTGGGCCTGCTCGAAGAGGGCGGTTACAACAAGTACCGCAACGACTATGTGAACGCCAACCTGTCGGCCGAGGTGAAGATCATCGACGGGCTGAAACTGCGCGGCGTGCTGGGTGCCGATATCTTCGCCGACCACCGCTATACGCGGACGCACGAAGTGATGTTCTACAATACCGACGCTGCGGGCAATCCGGTCGGCGAAGGCCGTTCGGCCAACAACGACAACAAGTCGGAGGACTGGAACAAACGCGCCTACCTGATCAATTCTCAGCTGATGCTCGACTTCGACCGGACGTTCGGCAAGCACCATGTGGCCGCCCTGTTAGGCGCCTCGAACGAGTCCTACACCTCCGAAGCGAACCAGATCTCCTTCAAATGGGCCGACCCCGATCTGGGTATCAACGGCGACGGCACCGAGGCCGTCATTTCGGGCGACGGCCGGTCTTCGGTGACGCCCGAAAACACGACCCGCACCAGCCTTACCTCCGTTTTCGGCCGCGCCGCCTATGACTACGACAACCGTTACTACGCCGAGTTCTCGTTCCGTTACGACGGTTCCTCGAAATTCCGTTCCGACCTGCGCTGGGGCTTCTTCCCCTCCGTGTCGCTGGGTTGGCGTCTCTCGCAGGAGGCTTTCATGGAGAGCTACCGCGACAACGTCGGCGACCTGAAGATCCGCGGTTCCTACGGTACGCTGGGCAACCAGTCGGTGGGCGACTACCAGTACTTCACCACCTACAACGTCTATTCGAACACCTATGCCTTCAATAACGTGGGCGTCGGCGGCGCCGGCTTCCAGCTCGGTACCGACAACCTGCAGTGGGAGGTGTCCAAGACCTTCAACGTCGGTTTCGACGCCTCGTTCTTCCGGGGCAAGCTCAACCTCGGCTTCGACTACTTCAACAAACATACGACCGACATTCTGGTCAAGCCCCAGACCCCGCTGATTCTGGGCACCGAGCTGCAGAACTACAACGCCGGCGAGATGCGCACGCAGGGCTGGGAGCTGACGCTCAGCTATGCGCTCAAGAAACGCGACTGGTCGCACTTCTTCCAGTTCAACATCGGCGACTCGTGGAACAAGGTGCTCAAATACGAGGGCTTCGAGGATATTTCCGGACAGGAGGAGTTCTGGCGCATCACCCGCGAGGGGCTGCCGTTCAACTCCTACTACGGTTACAAGACCGACGGCTTCTTCCAGAGCTATGACGAAATCGCCCATTCGGCCGTGCCGACGGGCAAGAGCGTCAAGCCGGGCGACGTGAAATTCAAGGACCGCAACGGCGACGGCACCATCGACGAGAACGACCGCTACTATCTGGGCAACGCCTTCCCGCGCTACACGCTGGGCTTCACCTACAACGTCGCATGGAAAGGCATCGACCTCTCGATCTTCCTGCAGGGCGTTCTCAAGCGCGACATGATGGTCCGCGGCGAGCTGATCGAGCCGTTCCACTCCAACTACGGTTACACGATGTACGAACACCAGCTCGACTTCTGGACCCCGACCAACACCGACGCCCGCTGGCCGCGTCTGACCGATATTTCGGACCCCTCGAACCAGAACAACTACCGCATGGGTTCGGACCTCTACATGTTTGACGGCAGCTACCTGCGCCTGAAGAACATCCAGCTGGGTTATACGCTTCCCGAACGGATTTCGATGAAATTCGGCGTCAAGCGCTTCAAGATCTACTTCAACGCCCAGAACCTGCTTACGTTCAGCAACTGTTCGTTCATCGACCCCGAATCTTCGGAGTTCGGCTCGAACATGAATTCGGGCGGCGCCAACTCAGGCCGCAACTACCCGAACCTGCGTTACTTCGGCGCCGGTCTGAACATCACATTTTAAATAAAGGCGAAAACTATGAAAACGACGATTTTAAAATATATCACCGTGACGTTCGCCGCCGGAGCGATGCTGCTCGCAGGCTGCAACGATCTGGATCAGGAGCCTACCAACAAGTTTACCGACAAGGCTTTCTGGACTTCGCCCGAACGTGCGAACATGGTGCTCAACATGGCCTACAACCAGATGTTCGGCCACGACAAGATCTGGCAGGACGAAGCCCTGAGCGACAACTTGTACGAACAGCGCGGCAATCCCGACACGCGCACGATCCGCATGGGGCAGGCGACGCCCAACACGGGACTGTTCCGCAGCGAGTGGAAATGGGTGTTCGAGGGTGTCAAGACCTGCAATGTCTTTATGAATTTCGTGGACGAGGTGCCGGGCATGGACCCCGAACGGCTCGCCGGGATGAAGGCGCAGATCCGCTTTATCCGTGCATTCCTCTATTTCCGTCTGGCCAATTTCTACGGCGACATTCCCTTCTTCCTGCAGGATATTTCGCTCGAAGAGTCGCGCCGCGTCTCCCGCACTCCCTATCCGGAGGTGATGAGTGCGCTGCACCGCGAACTCGACGAGATCGTCGGCGACCTGCCCACCCGCGACGAACTGAAAGCCGACGACAACGGCCGCATCACCAAAGCCGCCGCCATGGTGCTCAAGGCGCGTATGTATATGTACGAGAACGTGCAGCGCACCGGCAATTCGGTTTCGGACAACATGCGCAAGGCCGCCGATATCTGCGACAAGCTCATCCACGAGCAGGGCACCTACGGCACCTACAGCCTGCTGACCCAAGGGTCCGGCGACGGCATTCCGGCCTATGAATACCTCTTTACCTCGGCCGCCGAATACAACAGCGAGGTGATCCTCGACTATGCCGCCGTCGAGCTGAACAAACAGTGGTCCACGCTCTATTCGATGGTTCCCCTGACGATGGGCGCCAACCTCTGCCAGAAGGCTCCGACGCGCGCGCTGGTGGACAGCTACCTCAATGCCGACGGCTCGGTTCCCGCGGACAAGACCGTCTATGCGAACCGCGATCCGCGTCTGACCGCTACGGTCGTCTACAACGGCTATGTGTGGAAAGACCGCAACGATAAGGGCGAATACGTGACCAAAGGCACGATCAACGTGACTTCGGGCAATGACAAGGCCGGTACGGACAACGGTTCGCCTACGGGCTTCTACACCCGCAAGTATTTCGATACGACCCACGGCAAGAACCTCGAAATGTGGACCAATATCATCATGATGCGTTATGCCGACGTGCTGCTGATGTACGCCGAGGCGAAGGCGTACCTGAACGAGATGGACGCCGCGGTGTGGAACGAGACGATCAAGCCGATCCGCCAGCGTGCGGGGCTGAGCGGCACCGACTTCCCCTCGTCGGGCGATTACACCCAGATCGTACGCGACGAACGCCGTGTCGAGCTGGCGCTCGAAGGACTGCGCTACTTCGACCTGATCCGCTGGATCAATTACAAGGACTCCAAGTCGCAGGGCGTCATCGACCTTTTGAACGGTGCGGTCTACGGCGCCAAGGAGCTGAACGGAGGCCGTCAGATCGACGAATTCAAGTTCAATTCCAGCCGGGACATCCTCTGGTCGCTTCCGCTCTCCGAAACGCAGCTCGTGCCGACGCTGCTGCCCAACAATTCGGGTTATTAATCGTCAATCAAAAAAGTATCGAAAACAATGAAAAAGATATTGAACATACTGATGGCGGCCCTCGTCCTTACGGGCATCTCCTGCTCGGAAGACTTGGAGTACAAGCCCGGAGGCGTCACTCCGGTGCAGACGCTGCTGCTGCCGGCCGACAACTATTACGTGGAGCTGCAGAGCGCTTCGACGGCGACGCTCCGTTTTTCGTGGGAGCCGGCGCTGGCTGCCGACGGACAGCTTCCCCATTACGAGGTGGTCTTCTTCGGCAAGCCCGGCGGCGAGATCATTTACCGTTGTGACGCCGGTTCGTCGACCAGCGTGGATATTGTCCACAAGGAGATCAACCGCATCGCCAATGCCGCGGGCATCGACGTCGGGGCCGACGGTGCCGTCTATTGGTCGGTCGTGTCGAGCCGGGGCGTGGATACCGCGCCTGTGGTTGCGACGCCCCGCCGGTTGGAACTGACGCGTCTGCTGGGCTTCAATGTGATTCCGGACCAGTTGTTCCTCACGGGCGAAGCCACCGAGGGCGGCAGCGATCTTGAGAATGCCTGTGTCGGCCGCAGGACCGGCGACGGCGAGTTTACTTTCTATCAGCAGCTCGAAGCCGGCAAGGGCTTTACGTTCGTCAGCTCGAAGGGCGATGACCGCACGACCTATACGGTCGTCAACGGCGTGCTGGACGACCAGAGCGCCGAACCCGCCACGATCGACCGATCGGGTGTTTACCGCATCAAGCTCGACCTCAATGTCCGCGGAATCACCTTCGAGCATATAGACCGCGTGGAATTCAATTTCGCACCGCGCACCGAAGACAATGGCAATATGGAGTATATCGGCAACGGCTGCTGGAAATTCTCCGATTACAACGTCAAATTCAGGGAAGAGAGCTGGGGACTCGACCAGCGTTACAACTTCCATCCGGTTTTCGACGGGGTTACGTATGTATGGGCCGGTACGAAAGGCAACGACAGCAGCCCCAGCGCGCTGAGCGGCGCGGAGTATTACATCCTGACCGAGAATCTGTTTACCGGGGATGCCTATGGTCCCGAAAAGTTTAAGTTCCACAGCGATTTTAACGGTAAGAAAGTCGATATCACCCTGATTATGTCCGGTGACGTGGAGAATTGTACGCATGTAATCGAGATCGTCGGCTAAAAAATAATTGAACCTATGAAAAACATACTGAATAAACTGGTTGTTCTGCTGCTCGCGGGTTTTGCACTGGCGGCCTGTACCGAGCATACGGAATATGACGATACCGGCTTCAGCGCGGTCGAAAAACTGCTCTATCCGTCGGACGGCTACGCCCTCGATCTGATCGAACAGGCCGATGCCAACCTTTATTTCGAGTGGGAGGTCTCCAAGGTCGGAACTCCCGTCTACACCGTGGTTTTCCTCGATGCGGCCAAAAAGGAGATCGGCCGTTATCTGGCCGACAACAACGGTCAGAAATCTTCGCTGAAGATGCTCCACAGCCAGCTCAATGCGATTGCCGGCGACGCCGGCATCGAGCCTGACGCTGCGGGCGACCTCTATTGGACGGTCAGCGCCGGACTGGGCGGAGCCGAACAGCTTTCGCCGGCCGAGCCGCACAAACTCACCGTCAAGCGCTATGCTTCGATCGACGCGCCCTACCACCTCTACGTGACGGGCGAAGGCTCCGAGTTCGGCACGGATCCCGCCGCGGCTAAACAGATGCGCGAGCTGGGCGACGGCAAGTTCGAGATTTACACCCGATTCACCGGCTCGTTCAGCTTCATCAACCGCAATGCGGCGGGCAGCAAGCGTACGTTCGGCGTCGCCGAAGGCCGCCTGACCGAGGGCGCCGACGCCGCAGGCACGGGCGACGGCGTTTACCGCGTACTGGTCGATTTCAAGGCCGGTACCGTGAAGATGGAAAAGATCGAAAGCGTGAAATACCACTGGTGCTGGACGCCCGATCCCGATGCCGTGATGGAATATGCCGGCAACGGCGTCTGGAAGCGTCAGATCACTTGGGACGGCGACAACCGCTACCGTTTCGACGCGGTGATCGACGGCACGGATTACATCTGGGGCTACTCGTCGAGCGATATGAGCGATTCGGACATGCCCTCCGGCCTGACCGGGCCGCAGTACAGGCTGTCAATGCGCGAAACGGGCAATATCAATCAGTGGGACTACTCCTTCAAGCATATCGCCGTGCTGAGGAACGTCACCTGCACGATCGTCGTGGACTGCTCGCCCGAAGCCGAGGCGTACTACCACCGTTATGAATTCGACTTCGCGCCCGAAGCCACTCCCGTGACGCTGATCTCGCCCGATGACAACGCCTCCGTCGTGCTGAATGCGCAGGCGGGCGCCAAGCAGACCTTCGCGTGGAACAAGCTTCCCGATTCGGACCCTGCGGGCAAGCTGACGAGCTATACGCTGGTCTTCTATTCGGACGCTGCGCTGGAAAAGGCCGTCGGCCGCAAGGAGGCGCAGTATAACGGCTCCGTGGACGTCTCCTTCTCCGAGCTGGAGTCGATCGCCGATGCCGCGGGCATTGCCGCCGAAGGCACGGGCGACCTGTACTGGGCCGTAGAGAGCAAACTGCTTTCGTGGACGGCGCTCTCCTCCGGCCGCAAGCTCACGGTTACCCGCATGAAGGGTATTCCGACCGCTGCCTACATCACGGGCGCCGCTTCGGAGTTCGGTTCCGGCTATCAGGCCCTCAAGGCGCTGGGCGCTGGCAAATTCGAGATTTTCACCAAGCTGACGACTGACGCCGCAGGGTACAACTTCACCGACGGCGATACGGCCGATGCGCGCAAGTTCGTCGTCGAAGGCGGTGCGATCCGGGAGAGCGACGCAAGCGTCGTTTCGTCCGAAGAGGCCATCTATTACATCCTGCTCGACTTCGGCGCAGGCACGGCGAAGCTCCAGAAGATCGAGAACATGCGTTACCTCTCGCCGAACGTCAAGACCCAGCATACCGAGAAGCAGATCAAGCTGCCTTATCAGGGCAACGGCATCTGGTATGCCGCAGGCGTGGTGCCCTACCTGAGGGACTGGGACGACGACCGCTACTTCTTCTGGGCTGAGGTGGACGGCGTGAAGACCAAGTTCGGCGCCAATCCCGGCATGACGGGCGACCTGAATTCCAAGCCTGCCGAGAACGATTCGCGCTTCCGCGTATTCTGGCCGATCGCCGATGTGAACGGCGACGATGCCGGCGCGTTCAAGATGCTCCACGCCTACCGCGGCAACGACTCCAAGCGGGTGAACATCAAGCTCAACATGAGTCCCGATACGGAGCACTACTACAACTATATCGAGTATCTGGATTAACCAACTCTCCGGGGGAGGCGCGCTCCGCAAGGCGTGCCCCCCCCCGGTAAAAAACGACAGACTTATGAAAAAATACATTTTAGCGCTTACCGCCGCGGCGACCCTGCTGGGAGCCTGCGAGGTGGACGACAAATACTACGGCAAAGAGGTGGTGGATCCGGCCGAGAAGCTCGAACCCGCTTATGGGGAGGACTGGACCGCCCATGCCGACAAGATCGACGAGAAGCTGATCGAGAATTTCATGAATACCGACCGCGGCACCTTCTGGTATACCGATCAGGACCGCACGAACGAATCGACCTACTGCTACTGGCCGCAGGCTCATGCGATGGACGTGCTCATCGACGCTTACCTGCGTATTCCCGAAGGCGACGCCCGCCGGAGCACCTATGCCGGCTACATGTCCAAATGGTACGACAACAAGGGCAACAACTACGGCAACAGCTATTGGGGAACTTACGGTTTCGGCAATGCCTACACCGACGACTCGGAGTGGATCATCCTGACGCTGATCCGCATGTACGAGGCTACCGGAGTGCAGAAATACCTCGACGCCGCTCGCAAGACCTACGAGGAGACAGTGATCGCCCGCTGGACCGAAGACGAGAACGGCGGCGGCATCCGCTGGAGCTTCGACGCCGAGAACAGCAAGAACGCCTGCTCGAACGGTCCGGGCGCCCTCTGCGCCATGCGCCTGTGGGCCAACAGCCCCGAAGGAGCCGAGAGGGATCAGTATCTGGCCGATGCGAAGAAGATTTACAACTGGCTCAGCTCGACGCTCTACAATCCGCTGACGGGCGCCGTGTCCGACAACATGAAGAACGGCGTGATCAACGGCGGCGCGCTGACCTATAATCAGGGTACGTTCATGGGCGCCGCGCACGAGCTTTACAAGGCCACGGGCGACGCCAAATACATGACCGACGCCGCGCGCGCCGCGCGTTACACCATGAAGTCGATGGTGACCAACGGGGTGCTGAACAACGAAGGTTCGGGCGACAACGCGCTTTTCAAGGGGATTTTCGTCCGCTATGCGATGAACGTCTGGAAGGACGCTTCGGTCGATAAGGCCGATGCGGGGCTGCGCCGGGAGATCGAGGAGTTCCTGATCTACAACGGGCTGGTCTGCTGGCGCGACGGCGTGGACAAGTCGGAGGGATCGAAGTGGTTCTTCGGCGGATTCTGGGGCGAGCCGGGATCTTCGTGGGACGGCCGTCTGAACGAGCAGGTCAGCGCTTCGACGATGATCGAGGCCATGGCGCTGCTGATCGAGTAGGGACATGGTCCTCAGGACAGGCAAAGAGAAAGAGCGGGTTTCGGCCCGCTCTTTCTTCGTTTGATCTGCTCCGCCGGATGTTATGCCGGATGCCGTGTCGTGGCTGTGGCCGCTGTCATGCCGGAACTTCGCTGGGGGCTATGCCGGACTCCGCCGGACGTTACGCCGACCGGTCTGCGGCATCTTCGCTCTCTTCGCCCACTTCCTGACGGATCTGCGAGAGTTTCTCCTTGCGGTAGACTTTGGGTGTGCAGCCGTATTTGGCGGAGAAGCATTTGAAGAAGGTGCCCCGGTTTACGAAGCCCGCCTTGTAGATGATCTCGTCGATCGAGAGCTTCGTGGTCGTGAGCAGCTGTTCGGCCTTGGCCAGCCGGTACTCCTTGATGATGTTGGTCGGCGTCTGGTTGAGGATGCCCTCCAGCCGTCGGTAGAGGTTGCGGATGCTCACGCCCAGTTCGTCGGCGATGAATTTGGTCGAGATTTCCGTGTTGGAGATGTTGTCGTTGATGATCTTCAGCATCCGGTCGATGAACTCCTTGTCGTCCTGATGGAGCATGCGCCCGTCGGAAAGCTCGAAGGCGCTGATCGAGGACTTGTAGTAGTCCTTGAGCGACCGGTTGCGGCGGAGCAGCTGCTCGGCCACGGCTTTGAGGTATTCGACGTTGAACGGAAGCGTCAGGCAGATGTCCGCGCCCGACTCCACGCCCTTGATGCGCTCGTCGATCTGCTGGGCTGTCGAGAGCAGGATGACCGGGATGTGCGAGGTCAGCTTGCCCTGCTTGATGAACTGGATGAGTGACAGGCAGTCGGACTGCTCGGAGAGGGCGTCGCAGATGACGATGTCGGGGTGCATCTGCTTGAGCAGCTCGATCATCTCGGTTTTGCCCGACGGCATCTTGATGTTGTAGTCCGCGGCGAAAAGCTCGGCCACGAAATTCATGATCTCCGAATTGTCGTTGACGATGAACACCGTCCTGCGGTTTTTGTCGAACGGGAATTCGCGCCGTGTCACGGTCGGCAGGGGCAGTCCGTATTCTTTGGACGCGGGCACGATGTTGTCTGCGGTCGGGGCGTTTTCGGCCGTGACTTTCAGCTGCGGCAGCAGTACGGTGAAGGTCGTCTGCGCGTTGGGAGTGCTTTCGACCTTGATTTCGCCCTGCATGCGGACCACGATGCTGTGGCAGATCGCCAGGCGCAGGTCGCCCTGAAACGAGAGGCCGCGCTCGCTCTTGCGTTCGAAATAGTCGAGTACGCGGTAGCGGTCGAAAATCGCTTCGATGTCTTCGAGATTGACGCCCACGCTGTCGTTGGAGGCCGAGATGAGGAGCTTGCCGCTGTCGCTGCGGATCGTGAGACTTACGGCGCCGTTGTAGGGCGTATGCTTGAAGGCATTGGACAGCAGTGTGTTGAGGATTGTCGAAAGTCCGTCGCGGTCGGTCGGCCACACGAGGTTGCGCTCGATGTCCAGCTGGCAGTGGATGCTGTTCTGCTGCGAATATTCGCCGAAGGTCTCGACCATGCTCTGCGCGATCTCGGCCACGGGAACCAGCTCGATGTTTTCGCTTTCGTCGTTCTGCCCCGTGCGGATGCCGCGGAACTCGTGGAGCATGTAGATCAGGTCGTGGAGCTTCGAGACGTTCTGCCGTATGGTCTGCGCGTATTTGAGCACATAGGGGTCCGCCTTGCGGTAGGCGAGTATCTGCTGGCAGGGGGCCGAGATCATCGTCAGCGGCATTGATAGCTCCTGCGTGATGTTCGAGAAGAAGCGCATCTTCGATTCGTAAACCTCCTCCTTGCGGCGGATTTCGAGCCGCTGCAGCTTCTCGGCGCGTCTGCGTCGGTAGCGGAGCAGGTAATGGCGGATGACGCCCCCGACTACGGCCAGCAGCAACAGCACGTAGAGACATTTGGCCGCCGCGGTCGCATACCACGCCGGTTTGAGACGTATCGGCAGCGAATAGACCGGACTTTCGGCCCCGGTGATGTTGTTGCGGTAACGCACGTCGAGCCGGTAGGTGCCGGCCGGCAGATCGGCGAACGAGAGTTGCGACGACGCGCCGGCCCACTGGTCGTTGTAGCCGTCCAGACGGCTGTAATAGCTGTAGTTGCTGCCGTTCACGTAGTCGAGCGCCGAGACCGTGATCTCGAAGATGCGCTGTCCGTGTCTGAGCGTCAGCACGCCGTCGCGGGAGAGCATGTCGCCGATGTTGCGGATGCCGTCGTTGAGCCGGATGTCGCGGAACAGCATCGGGGGATTGTACTCCTGCTCGCGGAAGCCCGTATCTTCGATTGTCACCAGTCCGTCGATGCCGCCGAAGAAGAGGGTGCCCGTCCGCGGGTCGGCGAAACAGGCCCCGTCGCTATATTCGATGGTGTTCAGTCCGTACGAATAGCCGTAGGTCACCACGTAGCCCGTGTGGGGCGAGTACTGCACAAGACCGCGGTTGGTGCTCAGCCAGAGGTCGCCCTTGCGGTCTTCGAGAATGCCGTGCACGGTGTTGCGGATGCCCGGAACGTGCGAGGTCGAATCCCGCCGGAATTCGATCAGCCCGCCGCTTGTGCCGAACCACATGGTGCCGTCGCCGCTGCGGTGGATGGCGAAGATGTCGTTGGCGATGGCGCTGCGCCCCGCGTCGAACTTGAAGACTTCGCTGCCGCCGCCGGCGATGTCGTAGCGGACTGCGCCGCCGCCGCGGTTGCCGAACCACATCGCCGAACCGTTTTCGGGGTAGAGCGTGAAGAAGAAGTTCTTGATCTCCAGTTCGTCGTTGAAATGCAGTTGCTCGACCCCGCGTATCGAGGGCTGCGACGCCGTGCCGCCCAGCGTCACGCGGAATACGCCGCAGCCCACCGTGGCCACCCACAGCGTGTCGGGCGAAGTCTCGTACAGGGCGTGTATGTATTTGAGCGGCGCCGGGGTGCGGAGCGTGCGGATGCGCCGGTCGCCGTACGAATAGTAGTTCAGTCCTTCGCCGTCGGTGCCGATCCAGAGCAGGTTGCGTCTGCTGCGGGCGAAGGCGTAGACCGAATTGTCGAGCAGCTCGCTGTTGTCGGCCGTGAGCTGCTGCACGTGCGCCGGGGTGAACTCCTTGCGGTCGTAGAAGTCGGCGATGCGCAGGATGCCTTCGCCTTTGGTTCCGACCCAGAGCGTCCGCTCGTCGTCGATGTAGAGCGCGCGGACGGGTTTCGAGAGGTTGTAGGGCAGTTGGTTGAAGGTGATCGAGCGGAACGCCGTGGCGTTGCGCGTATGCTGGTAGAGTCCCTGTCCGTCGGTGCCGATCCATACGATCTCCTGCCGGGCGTCGCGCAGCAGCGAAAAGACGCCGCAGGGGATGTTGATGTGCTCGGTGGCGTATTTCACGCTCTGTTCGGGCGTGGTGCGCAGCCGTATGACGCCGTTGGTGTAGAACGAGACGATGTAGTCGCCGCCGTCGCGGACGATGCTCGACACGCTGCCCATGCGCGCCATCTCGTCGCTCATCTCCTTGATGTAGATCAGACGGCGCTCCCGGATGTCGAATTCGTAGAATATGTGCTTTTCGTCGATGAAGAAGCCGCTGCCGTTTTCGGCGAACGCATATTCGGGATTCGAGACCGTGGGAAACCGTTCGGGACGTCCGATGCCGATCCGGTCGTTGTTTTTGTCCGGGAATGCGACCGGTATGCGGAAGATGCCTTTGCGGGAGAATACCCACAGGGCGCCGTCATCGTCCAGCTGCATGTCGAGGATGTCGGCGTAGTCGATGCCGGGCATGGGCTGTACGGAGCTGAACCGGCGCGTCGCCGGGTCGTAACAGCTGAATTTGTTGTCCTGCGTGACGACGAGCACTTCGTCGCTGCGCCGTGTCACGATTTTGTACATCCCTTGGAAGTCCGCATGGCGTTCGACCCGCTTGCTGTCGGGGTCGAAGAGATCCAGTCCGTAGTTGGTGCGGATCCAGAAGAGCGAGTCCGTGGTGACGGCGATCTCCTCGATGAGATTTCCTGACAGCGGAGTCTCTCCGCCCCAGTCGTTCGGAAAGAGCCGCATCCGCTCTCCGTCCCACATATTCAGGCCGTCGCAGCTTCCGACCCAGATGAATCCGTGCTTGTCCTGAGCCAGCGAAAGTATGGCGTTGTTGGAGATGCCTTCGCGGCTCGATATCTGCCGCAGGTTGCTGGCGCGGACTGCCGTACAGAACAGCAGGAGCAGCCAGACGAGACCGGTTTTTCGTATCATGGGAACTTTCGGTTGTGTGGGTTTGAACTCTTTTGTGCAAATTTATGCAAAATACGGCTGAAATCGGATAAATATTGTGGCGAAACGACCTGAAAACAGACAAAAATCGTATTTTTGCGGTTGCAAAACCGGACCCGACGCCCCGATATGCGGGGCCGGAAGCGCGAAAATGCCTGCTCTGGGGTGTTTGGCACGTATCTGTACTATTTCTTCATGGATACGGACTGCCGATTCCCCGGCGTTTTCTAATTTTGTTAGCGAAAACCCGAAACCCGTATGACCTGCATGAAAAAAATCGTACTCTTGTCGCTGGCTCTTTTCTCCGTGGCGGCGCTTCGTGCCGAAGGACCGGCGGACTGGGCGCAGTACGGACGTTATGAACTTCAGAATGCCGTGTTGGACCGGCCCGTCGAGGTGGTCTTCATGGGCAATTCCATCACCGACGGCTGGATTCGCGTCGATCCCGATTTCTTCGAACGGAACGGGTTCCTCGACCGCGGTATCAGCGGGCAGACGACCGTCCAGATGCTAGCCCGTTTCCGCAGCGACGTGATCGACCTGAAACCGCAGGTCGTGGTCATTCTGGCGGGCATCAACGACATCGCGCGGAACAACGGCCCGATAAAACTCGAAAACGTCTTCGGCAACATCGTCTCGATGTGCGATCTGGCCCGCTACAACGGGATCAAGGTGGTGCTTTGCTCGCTGCTGCCCTGCGACCGCTTCTCGTGGCGGCCCGAAATGGATCCTGCCGAGGAGGTCCGACGACTCAATACGATGCTGGAACGCTATGCCGCGGAGCAGAAGATTCCCTATGTGGATTACCATCGGGCGCTCGACAACGGCAGCGGCGGAATGTCCGAAGAGTTCTCCCAAGACGGATGCCATCCGGTTCTTTCCGGCTATTTGCGGATGGAGCCACTGGTCGTCGAAGGCATCAACCGGGCGCTCGGCGTTCAGAAAACATGGTATACAACCGTATTGCCTGCAAAATAACCGATAAATGATGAAGAAACTGCTTATTATGGCTTTTGCCGCGTCTGCTTTCGCGGCTTGCTGCAACAACGGAGGCGCGGCGTGCGACGCCCGCAACCTCGATCGCGCAAAGGCGACGCTCGATTCGATATATGCGCATTACGGCGTGGCCGAAAACCGTCTGCTGCGCGAGAACTATCCGTTCAATGTGGATTATACGGCGAGCTACCTCGCTTCGGCGGATCAGGCGCGCCCCAATCCCTATTCCTACCTCTGGCCCTTTTCGGGAACCCTCTCGGCCGTGAATACGATTCTCGAAGCCGACGCGTCGTACCGCAGCGTGCTCGACGGACGCGTACTGCCGGGGCTGGCCCAATACCTCGACACGACGCGCATGCCCGCGGCCTATGCCTCCTATATCAATACGGCTCCCGCTTCGGACCGCTTTTACGACGACAACGTCTGGCTGGGGATCGACTTCTGCGATATCTACGAAGCCACGGGCGACAAAAAGTACCTCGCCGAAGCCGAGATGATCTGGAAATTCATCGAGAGCGGCACGGACGACGTGCTGGGCGGCGGCATCTACTGGTGCGAACAGCAGAAACATTCGAAGAATACCTGCTCGAACGCACCCGGTACGGTCTACGCGCTGAAACTCTACGCCGCCACGGGCGACGAACGTTATCTCGTGCAGGGCAAGGCGCTCTACGCTTGGACCAAGGAACACCTGCTCGATCCCGAAGACGGCCTTTATTTCGACAACATCGGCCTCGACGGCAAGATCGGCCGCGCGAAGTTCGCCTACAACAGCGGGCAGATGGTGCAGGCCGGGGCGCTGCTCTACAAGGCGACGGGCGACGAAAGCTACCTGAAAGACGCCCAGCGTACGGCGGCGGCCTGCTACTACCGCTTCTTCGGGGAGTTCACGCCCGAAGGCGGCGAGACCTTCCGCATCATCAACAAGGGCAACGTGTGGTTCTCGGCGGTGATGGTGCGCGGACTGGCCGAACTCTACGCCATCGACGGCAATGCTGCTTACCTCGGCGACGTGCAGCGCACGCTCGACTATGCGTGGGAGCATGCCCGCGATGCGCAGGGGCTGTTCGAGACCGACTTTACGGGGGCGGACAAGCAGTCCGAGAAGTGGCTGCTGACGCAGGGCGCCATGGCCGAGATGTACGGACGCATGAGCGGCGTGAAACTGGATCAGACAAAATAACCATACTCAACTTACACATTGCAACAAAATGAAAATGAAGAAAATCCTTAACATCTGCCTTGCGGCCGCCGTGGTGTGCGCCGCAGAGGGCGTCTCGGCCCGCACGGTGAGCCTTTCCGCTCCCGCCGAAGCCCCGCAGCCCGCTGCGCGCGAAGCCGCAGCTCCGATGCCTGCCGACAATACGCGTATGGCCAAGCCCGGCAAGAAGACCAAAGCGCAGACGCCGGCCGCATATGCCGCGACGAACCGTCCCGCCGAAGCCGAACGTCTGTTCCGTTCGGAAGCCGTGGAACAGGAGATCGCCCGCATCAAGGGCGTGCTGACCAACGCCAAGCTGGCGTGGATGTTCGAGAACTGCTTCCCCAATACGCTCGACACGACGGTCCGCGCCCGCAAGGATGCCAACGGCAAGGACGATACGATCGTTTATACGGGCGATATCCATGCCATGTGGCTCCGCGACTCCGGTGCGCAGGTGTGGCCCTATCTCCAGCTGGCCAATAAGGACGAGCACCTGCGCAGCATGCTGGCGGGCGTTATCCGCCGCCAGTTCAAGTGCATCGAACTCGATCCCTACGCCAACGCATTCCTCGATCCCTACGATCCGAATCCCGACCACCAGTGGATGAGCGACCAGACCGAGATGCGCCCCGAACTCCACGAGCGCAAGTGGGAGATCGACTCGCTCTGCTACCCGCTGCGGCTGGCTTATCAGTACTGGCTGACGACGGGCGACGCTTCGGTTTTCGACGAGCACTGGATGGCCGCTATCAAGAATATCCTGAAGACCTTCCGCGAGCAGCAGCGCAAGGAGGGACTGGGTCCCTACACCTTCATGCGTGTGACCGACCGTCAGCTCGACACGGTCTGCAATGCGGGCAAGGGCAATCCGGTGAACCCCGTGGGGCTGATCGCTTCGGTGTTCCGTCCTTCGGACGACGCCACGACGTTCCTGTTCCTCGTGCCGTCGAACTTCTTCGCCGTGACTTCGCTGCGCAAGGCCGCCGAGATTCTGACCGAGGTGAACGACGAGCCGGCGCTGGCCGCCGAGTGCACCGCGCTGGCCGCCGAGGTCGAGACCGCGCTCAAGAAGTATGCGACCTACAACCATCCCGAATTCGGCACGATCTACGCATTCGAGGTGGACGGTTTCGGCAACCGCTTCCTGATGGACGACGCCAACGTGCCGAGCCTGCTGGCGATGCCTTATCTGGGCGATATGGACGTGAACGATCCGATCTACCAGAATACGCGCCGTTTCGTGTGGAGCGAGGCGAATCCCTACTTCTTCCGCGGTACGGCGGGCGAGGGCATCGGCGGTCCGCATATCGGTTACGACATGGCATGGCCGATGAGCATCATGATGAAGGCTTTCACGTCGCAGGACGACGCCGAGATCAAACGCTGCGTCGAGATGCTGATGACCACCGACGCCGGAACGGGCTTCATGCACGAGTCGTTCAACGTGAACGATCCCGCGGACTTCACCCGCTCGTGGTTCGCATGGCAGAACACGCTGTTCGGCGAACTGATTCTCAAGCTGGTGAACGAGGGCAAGACCGATCTGCTGAATTCGATAGAGGTTAAATAGGTTAATTTCCGAAGGGCCGCGGTCTGACTGCGGCCCTCTTTTTTTATGGCGTTCCGCTAATCCCGAATGATGATGAAACGATTATTCACGCTGTTGTGCGCGCTGACGCTGGCCTGCGCCGCCGAAGCCAAAACCGTCGAGGCCGCGTCGCCCGGCGGAAATCTCCGACTTGCGGTCGATGTCTCGGACCGGATCACTTACGGCCTTTGGTCCGGGGAGGACAAGATATTGGAAAACTGTACGCTGTCACTGACGCTTGCCGACAGGACGCTGGGCGAAAAGCCCCGCCTGCGGAGCGTGAAGCGTTCGTCGGCCGACGAGGTGCTCGAACGGCGCAATCCGACCAAGAACGCTTCGGTGCGCAACCGTTACAATGCCGTGCGGCTCAATTTCGCAGGCGGTTACGCCGTGGAGTTCTGGCTGTTCGACGACGGTGCGGCCTACCGTTTCGTGACGTCGCTTCCGGGCGAGGTCGAGGTCATGGGCGAGGCGTGCCGGCTGGGATTTCCCGCCGGAAGCGAAGCGTGGCTTTCCGAGGTGGACGGTTTCCGGTCAATGTACGAGGAGCCTTATACCCGTGTGGCGACGGCGGAATACGATTCGGCGGACCGTATGAGCTACCTGCCTGTGCTGGTCGGAATGCCCGGCGGTAAGAAAGTACTGCTGGCCGAATCCGATGTGCGCGATTACCCTTGCATGTTCGTCCGGGGCGACGGCGCGGGCGGCTTCGAATCGCTGTTTCCGCGTGTGCCCAAGGAGTATGCCCCCGCCGGCGACCGCAGTCTGAAGATCGTCGCGGAGGAGCCGTATATCGCCCGCACCCAAGGGACGCGCACCTTCCCGTGGCGGGTGGCGGTCGTTGCGGAAAAGGACGCCGCCCTGATCGAGAACGAGCTGGTCTGGCTGCTCGCTGAACCTGCGGCCGACGCCGACTGGGATTGGGTGAAACCGGGACTGGTCAGCTGGGACTGGTGGAACGGCATGCGCCTGACGGGCGTCGATTTCCGGGCCGGGCGCAATACCGAATCCTACCGTTACTACATCGACTTCGCCGCCCGATACGGTATTCCCTACATCATCATGGACGAGGGCTGGTCGGCTTCGACGACCGACGTCTTCCATCCCAATCCCGATCTCGATCTGCAGGAGCTGATCGCCTACGGCCGGGAGCGCAACGTGCAGATTGTACTTTGGCTGACGTGGTTGGCGGTCGAGAAGGATATGGACCGGCTCTTCGCGACGCTGGAGGAGTGGGGGATTCCCGGAGTGAAGATCGACTTCATGGACCGCAGCGACCAGTGGATGGTCGGCTATTACGAACGGGTGATGAAGTGCGCCGCCCGGCACCGCCTTTTCGTCGATATGCACGGCTCCTATACACCCAAGGGGCTTTACCGCACCTACCCCAACCTGCTTACCTACGAGGGGGTGCTCGGCATGGAGCAGGGGGCCCGCTGCAAGCCCGAAAACAGCAACTGGCTGCCCTTTATCCGCAATGCCGTAGGACCGATGGACTTCACGCCCGGCTCGATGTTCTCGGCGCAGCCCGAAGACAACCGTTCGACGGGGGCCAATCCGATGGGAACGGGGACGCGCGCCTATCAGATGGCGCTGTACGTGGTTTTCGAAAGCCCGCTGCAGATGCTCGCCGACAATCCGGTGCTCTACCGCCGCGAGCATCCCTGCACGGAGTTTCTGGCCGCGGTTCCCACCACGTGGGACAGCCTGCGCGTCCTGCGCGCCGCATGCGGCCGGGAGGTCGTCGTGGCGCGCCGCAAGGGCGACAAGTGGTACGTCGGCGGCATTACGAACGACCGGCCCTATACGACCGAAATCGCGCTCGACTTCCTGCCTGTGGGCCGTACCTTTACGATGATTTCGTTCGAGGACGGGGTGAACGCCGACCTGCAGGCCACGGACTACAGAAAACGGGTGCGCGAGGTGGACGCTTCGACCGTTGTGAAGGTGGAGATGGTGCGCAACGGCGGCTGGGCGGCCGTGATCGAGTAGCGGGGCTTCCAACCCTCTTCCTGCACTTGGCCTTATGGCGTTCTGCGGGACTTTGGCTCCGTGTCCGGAGACGTGGATTATGAAAAAGGAGATGTTTTTCGGCATCTCCTTTTACTTTGCAGTGTGTGCGCGTTCTGTGGCGATTCGTTTCGTGGGCGTGCGTTGCCGCGGGACGCATTTTGCGGCGACTTGCAGATGCTGCGGGCGCGTACCGGATACGGCCGCATTGTGTAGCGGCCGTGGCCGTATAATAGTGCGGCTGTTGCCGTTGCGGTGGTGTATACTGCGCCGCGGCAGGTGCTTGGGCACTGCGGCGTGATGCGCCGTTAGGCGTCTTGAAGCGATGTCGCAAGCTCCCCGGTTTGCGGCGCATACTTCCGCATCCGGTAGAGCTGGTCCCGCAGGCGCGGGATGAAGCCCGCTTCGCGGATGGCGGACTGAATGCCTTCGGCGTCGAAACTGTTGTGCGCCCCGGCCGACGATACGACGTTCTCTTCGATCATGATCGACCCCATGTCGTTGGCCCCGCTGTGCAGGGCCGCCTGCGCCGTGGCTTTGCCCACGGTGAGCCACGAAGCCTGAATGTTGGGGATATTGTGCAGCATCAGCCGGCTCACGGCGATGATGCGCAGGTATTCGAGCGGCGAAAAGCGGGTTTCCACGCCCTGCCGTTCCAGCTCGGTGCCCGTCGAACGGAAAATCCACGGAATGAAGGCGATGAAGCCGTAATTGCCTTCGGGACAGCGGGTCTGCAGGTCGCGGATGCGCAACAGGTGGTCGATGCGCTGGTGCGGCGTCTCGACGTGCCCGTACATCATCGTCGCCGAGGTCGGCAGATTCAGGCAGTGGGCTTCGTGCATCACGTCGAGCCACTTCTCGACCGAAGGTTTGGCGGGGGAGATGGCCCGGCGCACGTCTGAATCGAGTATCTCGGCTCCTGCGCCCGGCAGCGAATCCAGTCCCGCGGCCATCAGGCGGCGCAGGGTTTCGAGCGTCGTCAGCCCGCTTATGCGGGCGATATGCGCCACTTCGGGCGCACCCAGCGCATGCAGCCGCAGCGAAGGGTAGCGCGATTTCAACCCGCTGAACAGCCGTTCGTAGAAGTCGATTTTCAGTCCGGGGTGCAGGCCGCCCTGCAACAGCAGCTGGTCGCCGCCCAGACGGAGCGTGCGGTCGATTTTTTCGCAGTACTGCTCCATCGTGGTGATGAACGCCCGGTCGGTCTGGTGGGGTTTGCAGTGGAAGTTGCAGAACTTGCAGCCCGAAATGCAGACGTTGGTGATGTTGACGTTGCGGTCGATCTGCCACGTCACGACCTGAGGATCGGGAACCACGGCGCGGCGCACCTCGTCGGCCACCAGCGCCAGCTCCTGCAGCGGGGCTTCGTCGTAGAGCCGGTAGGCTTCTTCGCGCGAGAGCGGCTCCCGCCGCCGGCATTTGTCGTAGATGCGCTGCACGGCCTATCGGTTTTTGCGGCGGTTGCTGCGGCGTACCTGCGGCCCCTGCCCTTCGGCGGGCGCAGGGGTGCGGAGTCCGTCGAGCAGCACCTCGAAATCGAGCTGGCGTTTCTGCAGGTCGGCGCGTTTGACGCGGATGCGCACGGCGTCGCCCAGCGTCATGCGGCGGCCCGTCGAGCGGCCGATGATCTGGTAGTTGGCCTCGTCGAACTGGAAGAAGTCGCCGTCGATGTCGCGCAGGAACGACATGCCCTCGATGTGGGTTTCGTCCAGCTCGACATAGATGCCCCACTCGGTGAGTCCCGAAATATGTCCTTCGAACTCTTCGCCGATGCGCTCCTTCATAAATTCGACCATCTTGTATTTGATCGACGCGCGCTCGGCTTCGGCGGCGATGACTTCGCGTTCCGAAGCGCGGAAGCACAAATCTTCGAGCATCGCCTTGTCGGCCGCTTTGCCGTCGGCGAGATAGCGCGCCAGCAGGCGGTGGACCATCATGTCGGGATAGCGGCGGATGGGCGAGGTGAAGTGCGTGTAATAGGGGAATGCCAGTCCGTAGTGGCCGATGTTGTCGGTCGTGTAATACGCCTTGGCCATCGACCGCACGGCCATCGTCGATACGGCGTTCTCCTCGGTCGTGCCCTTGATCTGGGCGAAAAGCTTGTTCAGCTCCTTGGCTACGGCGCGGCCCTTGGCGGCCTTGAAGATATGTCCGAAGCGGAGGATGAACTGCCGGAAGCGGTCCAGCTTCTCCTCGCTCGGCGAGTCGTGGACGCGGTAAACCATCGGACGTTCGACGGTGCGGCCCTTGTCGGTCTTGCGCTTGCCGCAGAACTCCGCGACGCGGCGGTTGGTCAGCAGCATGAACTCCTCGATCATCTGGTTCGATTCCTTCTGCTCCTTGAAATAGACGCCCAGCGGTTTGCCTGTCTCGTCGAGTTTGAATTTCACCTCTTCGCGGTCGAAGCTGATCGCGCCGTTCTTGAACCGTTGCCGGCGAAGCGCCTGCGCCAGCCGGTTGAGCGTCAGGATCTCTTCGGCGTAGTCGCCGCGGCCCGTCTCGATCACCTCCTGCGCCTCGGCATAGGTGAAGCGGCGGTCGGAGTAGATCACCGTGCGGCCGAACCACTCTTCGAGGATGTCGAGGTTCTCGTTGAGGGTGAAGACCGCCGAAAAACAGAGGCTCGTCTCGTGCGGGCGGAGCGAACAAAGCTCGTTCGAAAGCCGTTCGGGCAGCATCGGCACGGTGCGGTCCACCAAGTAGACCGAGGTGCCGCGTTCGACGGCTTCGTCGTCGATCGTCGATTGGGGGCGCACGTAGTGCGTCACGTCGGCGATATGCACGCCGATCTCCCAGACGCCGTCCCGGACCCTGCGCACCGAAAGCGCGTCGTCGAAGTCCTTGGCGTCGGCCGGGTCCACCGTGAAGGTCGTCACCTGCCTGAAGTCGCGGCGTGCGGCGATCTCCTTGGCGGTGATGCTGCCGTCGATGGCCTCCGCGGCCTGCTCGATTTCGGGGTCGAAGCGGTAGGGCAGCTCGTATTCAGCCAGAATGGCGTGCATCTCCGTGTCGTTGTTGCCCGCCATGCCGAGCCGTTCGACCAGCTCGCCCACGGGGCTTTTGCTGCCTTCGGCCCAGTCGGCGATGCGGACCACGACCTTTTCGCCGTCCTTCACGTCGGGGTATTGCTTTTTCGAGAGGTAGATGTCCATCGGCATGCGGCGCGAGTCGGCCCGCACGAAGATCTGGTGCGCGCCCACCTCGGCCACGCCGACGTAGGGTTTGCGGCTGCGTTCGACGATGCGCGTGATTTCGCCTTCGAATTTCCCGTCGCGGCCGCGGTGGATGGCCACCACCTCCACGCGGTCGCCGTTCAGGGCGTTGGCCGTGTTGCGCTGATTGACGAAAATATCGTTCTCCTCGCCCTCGACCCGCACGTATACCGAACCGCTCGCCGTCATGTCGGCGATGCCTTCGAAGTGGGGCAGGTGCTTGTGCGTGAGCCTGTATTTCTCGCGGGCGCACTCCTCGACGATGCCTTCGTCGTGCAGGCGTCCCAGTATTTCGAACGTCTCGCGGCGTCCCTCTTTCGTCGCGCCGCCCGAAGCCGACGCGAGGTGTTTGAGCGAGAATTTATTATTGGGGAATTCACGGAAGAGACTCAGGATGACTGCCGCCCGGTCCGTGTTTTTCGCACCCCTTGCGGGACGGTTCTTTTGTGATTGCTTTTTCATTTCTTCAGAATTTGGAGGGCAAGACGTTTCATATAGTCCATGCCCGTGTCGATGGCCCCTTCGTCGGGGTTGAACGTCGCCGTATGGGGCCGTCCGGCCGCGGCGCCCACGCCCAGCCGGTAGAACAGCGACGGATATTTGGTACAGTAGAAGCCGAAATCCTCCGCCGTGGTGCGCAGCGGCAGCATTTCGACCCGCAGCCCGGCTTCCGCGGCCAGCGCCGCCGCATGCTTGACCAGCGCGGCGTCGTTCACCACGCAGGGGTAGCCCCGGCTGATATCGACGTCGGTCCGCACGCCGTGGCGCTTGTCGATGTCCGCGGCGAAGTTGCGGATGCGTTTGTGGATGATTTCGCGCTCGCGTTCGTCGAAGGTGCGGAGCGTGCCTTCGAGATAGACCTGATCGGGCACGATGTTCGTGGCGCCCCCGGCCTCCACGCGGCCGATCGAGAGCACGCACTCTTCGTGGTTGAGCGCCACGAGCCGCGTCACGAACTCCGCGGCAGCCGCCACCGGATCCTTGAGCTGCGGGCGCATGGCCCCGTGACCGCCCGTCCCGTGCACCGTGAAGCGCAGTTCGTCGCTTGCGGCCATGTATTTGCCGGCGCGGAATCCGAGCGTCCCGACTTCGAGCTGCGGCTCGACGTGTTCGCCGACCACGGCCCGGACGTCGTAGCCTTCGAACGGATTTTCGGCCAGCACCAGCGACGCACCGCCCGGATTGCACTCTTCGCCCGGCTGGAACAGCCCGAAGATCGTGCCGCGGAAATCCGGCTCAGCGGCCAGCTGCTGCAACACGCCGAACAGTACCGCGGCGTGCATGTCGTGGCCGCAGGCGTGCATGACCCCTTGGTTGCGGGAGCTCCAGTCTGCGTCGTTCCGCTCGTCGATCGGCAGGGCGTCGATGTCGGCGCGCAGTACCACGGCCCGGCGTTTGGGGTCGGCTTTGCCGCGGCCTTCTATCTTCGCCAGCACGCCCGTTCCGGCTATGGGACGGTGCTCGATGCCCAGCTCCGAGAGCCGGGCGGAGATAAAGGCCGCCGTGTCGTGCTCCCTGAACGACAGTTCGGGATGCATGTGCAGGTGACGGCGGAATTGGATGGGATTCATTTGAGTTAAAATATCGCTTTTGCTATCTTGATGATATTGTCGGCCTTGCCCATCGGGTAGTAGTGCAGTACGGGGACTCCGGCCTGTTTCAGCTCCCGGCTCTGGGCGACGGCCCATTCGGTGCCGACTTCGCGGATCGCCTTGGGATCCTCCCTGTGGCGCAGGACTTCGCGTTCCAACTCTTCGGGAATGCGGCAGCCGAAGGTCTGCGGCAGCAGCGTCAGGTGGCGCAGCGTCGAGAGGGGCTTGATGCCGGGGATGATCGGCACCGCGATGCCCGCTTCGCGGCAGCGGCGCACGAAGTCGAAAAAGCGGGCGTTGTCGTAGAAGAGCTGCGTGACGATGTACCCGGCTCCGGCGTCGATCTTCGCCTTGAGGGCGGCGATGTCGGCTTCGGGCGAGGGGGACTCTTCGTGCCCTTCGGGATAACCGGCCACGCCGATCGAGAATTTCGAGTGGTGGCACTCCTCGACCTCGCCGTCCACGAATTCGCCGCGGTTCATGGCCGCGATCTGCCGCACGAGGTCCACGGCGTGCGAATGTCCCTGCGGGTGGGGCATGAAGAACTTCTCGTTCTGCGATTTGTCGCCCCTGAGAGCCAGCACGTTGTGCAGGCCGAGGAAGTCGAGGTCGATCAGCGCGTCCTCGATGTCGTATTTCGACTGTCCGCCGCAGATCAGGTGCGGCACGACTTCGACGCCGTACTTCTTCTGAATGGCGGCCGAGATGCCCACCGTGCCGGGACGGCGGCGCACCACGTGCCAGTCGATGCCTCCGTCCGGACGCACGGACTGCTTGATTCCCTCGCGGTGGAAGGTGACGTTGATGTAGGCCGGGTCGAATCCGATGAGCCGGTCGATGGCCGCGAATACGCCGCCCATGCCGTCGCCCTTGAGGGGCGGGAGCAGTTCGAACGCGAAGCGCGTGCGGTGTTCGGCGATGGCCGTATTGATTATGTCCAGAACATTCATGGTTCGGTCTGTTGTTGCTTTGGTTCGGCGGGCGGGGCCGCCGGGGCGTTCCCGCGCGTTAAATATTATTGGGTATCAGTTTCTTGATCTCTTCGACCTCCATGCCGCGCCGCCGGGCGTAGTCGAGCAGCTGCTTGGTGTCGATCGTGCCTACGGAGAAGTAGTCGGCGTCGGCGAACATCAGTCCGCAGAGCGCTTCGCCGGGATCGATCATGTAATTCTCGGTGAGCTTCATGCCCGTGGTCATCTCGGCCGACAGCAAGTCGAAGACCTCGCGCTTGAGCGAATGGTCGGGCGACGCGGGATAGCCGAAGGCCATGCGGCGGCCGCGGTACTGGCCGCGGACGGTCTGCTGCGGCGTGAGCGGCTCGCCCGTTTCGTAACCCCACATCTGCCGCCGCACGAACGTGTGCACGGCTTCGGCGAAGGCTTCGGTCAGCCGGTCGGCCAGCAGTTTGGCCATGATGGCGCCGTAGTCGTCGCCCTCGGCGCGGAATTTTTCGCAGAGTTCCCTGAGTCCGATGCCGGCGGTGACGGCGAAACAGCCGATCCAGTCGCTGTGCGGCGCGATGCAGTCCGCCAGCGAGCGGTTCTCCTCCCCGCGCGTCTGGTTGCGGAGCATCGCCAGCCGGCGTTCGCGGCCTTTCTGGTCGGTGATCCAGATGTCGTCGCCCTCCGCGCGCGCCGGGAAGATCCCCACGGCGGCCTGTAGCGTGAGCAGCCGTTCGTCGCGGATGCGGGCCAGCAGGGTCTCGGCGTCGGCGAAGACCTTGCGGGCCTCGGCGCCTTTTTCGGGGTGGTCGAGGATTTCGGGATAGCGTCCCTTGAGACCCCATGCCGCGAAGAAGAAGCTCCAGTCGATATAGGGTTCGGCGTCGGCGACGTCGAAGTCGGGGAAGACCATGCGGCCGGGGTGCAGCGGCTCGACGGGCAGGTGCGGGGCGGCGCCTTTGCGGGCCTTGCGGACCTCGACGATCGGAATCAGGTTCCGGGTGCGTTCGGCGCGCAGGTAGTCGCTGCGCAGCGACTGCTGGTCGGCGCGGACCTTGTCGGCGTACAGCTGGCCGTCGGAACCGAGCAGCTGCGCCAGAATCTGGCTGTTGCGGCTGGCGTTGGGCGAGTGTATCACCAATCCCGAATAGACCGGGGCGATCTTCACGGCGGTATGCAGGTCCGAGGTCGTCGCGCCGCCGATGATGACCGGAAGGCGCAGCGCGCGGCGTTCCAGCTCCTCGCAGACGTGGGCCATCTCGTCGAGCGACGGGGTGATCAGGCCGCTCAGGCAGATGCAGTCGGCGCCCCACGCTACGGCCTCTTCGACGATCCGCTGCGATTCGACCATCACGCCGAGGTCCTTTATCTCGTATCCGTTGCAGGCCATCACGACCGCCACGATATTCTTGCCGATGTCGTGTACGTCGCCTTTGACCGTGGCGATCAGAACCTTGCCCGCGTTGTGCGGGGTCTGGGCGCCGCCTTGCTCGATGTAGGGGGTCAGGGCCGCCACGGCGCGCTTCATCACGCGGGCGGTCTTCACGACCTGCGGCAGAAACATCTTGCCCTCGCCGAAGAGCGTGCCGACCCGCTCCATGGCGGGCATCAGCAGGGTGTCGATCACGGCCATCGGCGTTCCGAGGGCTTCGTAGCCCTCCAGCGCGTCCTGCTCGATGTAGTCCGCTACGCCCTTGAGCATGGCGTGGCCGATCCGTTCGGCGAGCGTTCCCGTGCGCCATGCGTCGGGAGCCTGCGGCTCGGTCTGGGCCGTGGCGCGCACCTGCTGCGCATATTCGGTGAGCCGTTCGGCGGCGTCGGCCCGGCGGCAGAGGATCACGTCCTCGACGCGTTGGAGCAGTTCGGGTTCGATCTCGCTGTATATCTTCACCATTTGCGGGTTGACGATGCCCATGTCCATGCCCGCGCGGATGGCGTGGTAGAGGAACGCCGAGTGCATCGCTTCGCGCACGGCGTTGTTGCCGCGGAAGGCGAACGAGAGGTTCGACACGCCGCCCGACACCTTTGCGTAAGGCAGGTTTTCTTTGATCCAGCGCGTCGCGTCGATAAAGGCTTTGGCGTAGCCGTCGTGTTCGGGAATTCCCGTCGCCACGGCCAGTATGTTGGGGTCGAAGATGATGTCTTCGGCGGGGAATCCCGCATCGGTCAGCAGGCGGTAGGCGCGTGAGGCCACCTCGATCTTGCGCTCACAGGTGTCGGCCTGTCCCTGCTCGTCGAAGAGCATCACCACCGCGGCGGCTCCGTAGCGGTGTATCTCCCGTGCGCGGCGCAGGAATTCGGCTTCGCCCTCCTTGAGCGAGATCGAATTGACCACGGCCTTGCCCTGCGTGACCTCCAGACCCGCCGCGAGCACCTCCCATTTCGAGGAGTCGATCATCGTCGGCACGCGGGCGATTTCCGGCTCCGAGGCCATCAGGTTGAGGAATGTGCGCATGGCTTCGACACCGTCGATCATGCCGTCGTCCATGCAGACGTCGACGATCTGCGCCCCCGCATCGACCTGCGCACGGGCTACCGACAAAGCCTCTTCGTAATTGCCCTCGCGGATCAGGCGGGCGAATTTGGCCGAGCCTGCGACGTTGGTGCGCTCGCCGACGTTGACGAAATTGGTTTCGGGTGCGATGCGCAGCGGCTCCAGTCCGCTCAGCGTCGTGACGCGGCGCGGCGCCGGAACGGGGCGCGGGGCATAGTTGCAGGCGATTTTCGAAAGCTCGAAGATATGCGCGGGCGTCGTGCCGCAGCATCCGCCGACGATATTGACCAGTCCGCGGCGCATGTATTCGCCCACGTCTTCGGCGAACATCTCCGGGGTCTCGTCGTAGCCGCCCATGACGTTGGGAAGTCCGGCGTTGGGGTGTGCCGAGATACGGAACGGAGCCGTTTCGGCCAGCCGTTCGAGGTAGGGGAGCAGCTGTTTGGCTCCGTAGGCGCAGTTCAGGCCGAGGGAGAGCAGTTGCGCGTGCGACAGCGAGGTGCAGAAGGCCTCGACGGTCTGTCCCGACAGGGTGCGGCCGCTGGCGTCGGCCAGCGTGCCCGACGCCATGACGCGGATCGTGCGGCCGAGTTTTTCGGCCAGCGCGTCGATCGCGTAGAGGGCTGCCTTGGCGTTGAGCGTGTCGAAGATGGTCTCGACCAGCAGGATGTCGGCCCCGCCGTCCAGCAGTCCCCGCGCCTGATCGGTGTAGGCTTCGACGAGTTGTGCGAAGGTCACTTCGCGGGCCGCGGGGTTCGCCACGTCGGCCGACATCGAGGCCGTGCGGTTGGTGGGCCCCATCGAACCCGCCACGAAGCGGGGTTTCTGCGGGTTGCGGGCCGTGAATTCGTCGGCCGCGCTGCGGGCCACGGCCGCCGCCGCACGCGACATTTCGTAGGCGTACGCCTCCAGTCCGTAATCGGCCAGCGATACGGCGTTGGCATTGAACGAGTCGGTTTCGATGATGTCGGCCCCAGCCTGCAGGTATTTGACGTGGATTTCGCGCACCGCTTCGGGCCGCGTCAGGGCCAGCAGGTCGTTGCACCCCTTGAGCAGCGCGGGCCACTCGCGGAACCGTTCGCCCCGGTAGTCCTCTTCTGTCAGTCCGTACTGCTGGACCATGGTGCCGAAGCCGCCGTCGAGCAGCAGGATGCGGGATTCGAGTTGTTCGTATATGTCGGCCATTTATTTCTCTCTGATTTCGATTTCAAACAGTTTGTTCCAGTTCTTGCCCGTGACGAAGATGCGCCCTCCGGCCGCGTCGTATGCGATGCCGTTCAGCACGTCGGTCGCCGGAGTCACGTCCTCTTCGGGCAGCAGCCCCGTCAGATCGACGATCCCCTCCACCGCGCCCGTCGCCGGGTCGATGATGACGATTTGGTCGGTGGTGTAGACGTTGGCCCATATCTTGCCGTCGATCCACTCCAGCTCGTTGAGGAAGTTGAGCGTCTCGCCCCGGAGCGTCACCGTGGTGCGCTTTTCGCGTTTGAAGGTGGTCGGGTCGAGCGTGTAGATGTTTGCCGTGCCGTCCGACATGTAGAGCTTCTTCCCGTCGGTCGTGAGTCCCCAGCCCTCGCCGGGATAGCGGAACTCCTTGAGTTTCTCTCCCGTCCGGGCGTCGTAGACATAGGCTTTGTTCGATTGCCACGTGAGCTGGTAGACCTTGCCGTCCAAGAGGGCGATCCCTTCGCCGAAGTCCTCCTTGGGAAGACGTGCGAAGACCTCCGCGCGGCCCGTCGCGAGGTCGAGTGTCTGCACGACCGATTCGCCGTGCTGGCCCGTGCCTTCCCACAAACGGCCGTCGGCGTATTGCAGGCCCTGCGTATAGCTGGTCGCCGGGTGCGGGTGGACCGCCCGGACGCTGTAGGTGTATTCCTTGGGTTCCGCTGGCGTCGCGGGGCGTTTGGCCCGGACCTGATTGCCGCCGCACGAAGCCAGCAGCACTCCCGACAGCAGAACGGTAGCGAACTTTCTCATCTCTTTCTTGTGAATTCGTCAGCAAAGACAGCGCGAGCCGGAAACGGAAGCGAATTTATTCGGCCGGGCCGGATGCCGCCTGTCTGAGCGGAGGTTTATCCTCCGCAAAGATAGGAAAAACCCGCCATATGACGAATTTTTTGACTATCTTTGCGTTTACCCGCGTTTTCGGATGCCTGCGCATTTCCCGAAAACAGCCTTTGCGGAGTTTGCCGCCGGCGGTTGCAATACACTATATTTTAGAAAAAATATTGGTTTGTCCGCGAAAATCGCTATCTTTGCGGGCCGATTTCGGAAATAAGACAACAACAATATAGAAAGCATTCATTATGAAGATCGTAAGAGAACAACGCGAAGAGAACAATTCGCTGCTCAAGGTAACGGTGGGCGAAGAGGATTACGGCCAAGCCGTCGAGAAAGAGTTGCGCGAATACAGGCGCAAGGCCAATATTCCCGGTTTCCGCCCCGGCATGGTGCCCATGGGCCTCGTCAAGAAGATGTACGGCAAGGGCGTGCTGGCCGAGCAGGCCTACCGCACCGCCTCGAACTCGGTGTTCGAGTATCTCCAGAAGGAGAACATCGACTACTTAGGCGACGTGATTCCTTCGGAAGAGCAGGGCGATTTCGATTTCGAGAACGGCAAGGAGTTCGAATTCGTGTTCGAAATCGGCGAGGCTCCTGAGATAAAACTCGAACTTTCGGACAAGGATAAGCTGACCTACAGCAAGATCAAGGTGGACAAGAAGATGCACGACGACTACCGCGCCAACTACCTGCGTCAGTACGGCCGTCTGGTCGATGCCGACGAGGTGACTTCGGACGAGGCGTTGTCGGTCACGTTCGACAACGGCGAGATGAACGTGGCGGACGCTTACGTGGGCCTGATCTCGATGTCGGAGGAGGAGCGCAAGCCCTTCATCGGCAAGAAGGTGGGCTTCAAGACCGAAGTCAACGTCAACGAACTCTACAAGAACCCGTCGCAGCGCGCCGCCGTGCTGCAGGTCAAGGAGAACGAGCTGGAGGGCATCAAACCCGAATTCACGCTCGAAATCACCAAGATCCGCAAGTTCGCCGAACCTGAGCTGAACGAGGAGTTCTTCAAGACGGCATTCCCCGGCGGCGAGGTGAAGGACGAGGCCGGACTGGACAAGTTCATCGACGCGCGCATCGAGCCGGAGCTGCGCCGCGAAAGCGACTACCTCTTCACGCTCCAGCTGCGCGACTATCTGGTGCAGAAAGCCGGTCTGAAGATGCCCGAAGCGTTCCTCAAACGCTGGCTGTATACGATCAACGAAGGCAAGTTCTCGATGGAGGACATCGACAAGGACTTCGACCAGTTCCTGAAGATGTTCACGTGGAACTACCTGCAGAAGCACTTCATCAAGCAGGACAATATCACGGTGACCAAGGACGAGGCGCTCGCGGAAGCCAAGGCGCTGGCCGCCGCGCAGTTCGCGCAGTACGGCATGCCGTCGGCTCCCGAAGATATGCTGGCCGGCTATGCCGAGAAGATCCTCGCCGACAAGGATCAGGGACAGAAGATCTACGAGAAGCTGTACGAAGTGAAGGTCGTGGAGGATGTGAAGTCGAAGATCAAGGTGACGGAAAAAGCCGTATCTGCCGACGATTTCGCCAAATTGGCCAAGGCGCTTTAGTATTTGCCGAAAAAAGATTATCTTTGGACTTTGCAGGCGTGATGTTTGCAAAGTCCTTTTGTTTGACGATATACAGCTTTAAACGCCGTTTCGGCGACAGTCCGCCGCCCGCAGCTCCCGCCCGGAGCCGGCCGTGGGCCGCGAATAAGAGATGCCGGGCTGCCGGTCGGCGGTAAAAACGATAGCGATAGCGACAAACGATAACGAACGATAACAATTACGATAATTTATTATGTCAGAATTTGAAAAATACGCACGGAAACACTGCGGGATCAGTTCGCTGAAACTGCACGATTTCCAGTCGGTCAGCGGCGCCTACGTGTCGCCTACGATCATCGAAGAGCGTCAGCTGAATATCGCCACGATGGACGTCTTCTCGCGGCTGATGATGGACCGCATCATCTTCCTCGGCGCGCCGATTTACGACGACGCGGCCAATATCATTCAGGCGCAGCTGCTGTTTCTCGAATCGGTCGATCCCGAAAAGGATATTCAGATCTATATCAACTCGCCCGGCGGTTCTGTTTCGGCCGGACTGGGCATTTACGACACGATGCAGCTGGTCAATTCCGACGTGGCGACCATCTGCACGGGACTGGCCGCTTCAATGGGCGCCGTGCTGCTCACGGCGGGCGCCAAGGGCAAGCGTTCGGCGCTGCCCCATTCGCGGGTGATGATCCACCAGCCGCTGGGCGGGGCGCAGGGACAGGCCTCGGACATCGAAATCACGGCACGCGAGATCATGAAGACCAAACGCGAGCTGTACGAGATTCTCTCGGCCCATTCGGGCGTCGCGCTCAAGAAGATCGAGAAGGACGCCGACCGCGACTACTGGCTCTCGGCGCGCGAAGCCAAGGAGTACGGGCTGATCGACGAAGTGTTATCCAAACGCGGGAAATAATGGCATCGGGAAAAGGCAACAACCATAAGAACGGGGCGGGCGGCGACTGCTGCTCGTTCTGCGGCGCCAAGCGCAGCGACGTGGAGATCATGTTTCAGGGCATCGACGGCGCCAACATCTGCAACAAATGTATCGAAAACGGTTACCGGATCATCGTCGAGAACGACGTGGCTTCGGAGCGCGGCGGCAGCGCCGCCGCTGCACCGCTCAAGATGGAGGAGCTGCTCAAGCCGGCCCAGATCAAGGATTTCCTCGACCAGTACGTCATCGGTCAGGACGACGCCAAGCGTTATATGGCCGTGGCCGTTTACAACCACTACAAGCGGCTGCTCTACGCCCCCAAGGAGGACGAGGTGGAGATCGACAAGTCGAACATCGTGCTGGTGGGTCCCACGGGCACGGGCAAGACGCTGATGGCCCGCACGATCGCCAAACTGCTGAAGGTGCCCTTCACCATCGTGGACGCTACGGTGCTGACCGAGGCGGGCTACGTGGGCGAGGACGTCGAGAGCATCCTTTCGCGGCTGCTGCAGGTCGCCGACTACAACGTCGAGCAGGCCGAACGTGGCATCGTCTTCATCGACGAGATCGACAAGATCGCCCGCAAGGGCGACAACCCTTCGATCACGCGTGACGTTTCGGGCGAAGGCGTGCAGCAGGCCCTGCTGAAGATTCTCGAAGGAACCGTGGTCAACGTGCCCCCTCAGGGCGGGCGCAAGCACCCCGAACAGAAATTCATTCAGGTCGATACGCGCAACATCCTCTTCATCTGCGGCGGCGCGTTCGACGGCGTGGAGAAGAAGATCGCCCAGCGTCTGAACACCCGCGCCATGGGGTACGGACGGCTCCGCGCCGACCGCATCGACCGCAACAACCTGATGCAGTACATCACGCCGCAGGACCTCAAGTCGTTCGGACTGATTCCGGAGCTGGTGGGGCGTCTTCCGGTGCTGACCTACATGCAGCCCCTCTCGCGCGAAGCCCTGCGGTCGATTCTCACCGAACCGAAAAACGCCATCGTCAAGCAGTACAAGCGGCTTTTCGAGCTGGACGACGTCAAGCTTACGTTCGACGACGCGGTGCTGGATTACATCGTGGACAAGGCCGTCGAGTTCAAACTCGGCGCCCGCGGCCTGCGTTCGATCTGCGAGGCGATCATGATGGACACGATGTTCGACCTGCCCTCGACCGACACGCGGAAATTCGTCGTGACGCTGCCATATGCAAAGAAAAAGATAGAAAAAGCAAATATTTTAGAGCTTAAACAAGTTGGGTAGTATCTTTTTTATTACTTTTGTGGCAGAAGATACGCTGATTAATACAAAGACTTTAAAACTTTAAATACTCATGTCATCTACCAATTCCAAACTAACGCGTGTAGCGGACAATATCCGTATTTTGTCGGCCTCTATGGTCGAGAAGGCGAAATCGGGCCATCCCGGCGGCTCGATGGGCGGCGCCGACTTCATGACGGTGCTCTATACCGAATTTCTGCGCTACGATCCGGACAATACGTCTTACCCCTACCGAGATCGTTTCTTCCTCGATCCGGGTCACATGTCGCCGATGCTCTATTCGACGCTGTCGCTGGCCGGGTACTATACGACCGAAGACCTTCAGTCTCTGCGTCAGTGGGGCAGCGTGACGCCGGGTCACCCGGAAGCAGACTTCGCGCGCGGTGTCGAGAACACTTCCGGCCCTCTCGGACAGGGTCATGCCATGGCGCTGGGCGCCGCCATCGCTGAACGCTTCATGGCTGCCCGCTTCGGCGAGTGGATGGCGCACAAGACCTACGCCTACATCTCGGACGGCGCCGTGGAGGAGGAGATTTCGCAGGGCGTGGGCCGTATCGCCGGCCATCTGGGTCTGAGCAACTTCATCATGTACTACGACTCGAACAACATCCAGCTTTCTACGAAGGTCGACGAGGTGATGACCGAGAACGTGGCCATGAAGTACGAGGCGTGGGGGTGGAACGTGCTGTCAGTGGACGGACACAACATCAACGAAATCCGCGAGGCGCTCGTTGCCGCGAACTCCGAGACGGAGCGTCCTACGCTTATCATCGGCCGCACGGTCATGGGCAAGGGCGCCAAAGGTCCCTCCGGAGAGAGCTTCGAAGACAAGGTTTCGACCCACGGGCAGCCGCTCACGGCGGCCGGTGCCGACTTCGCTGCCACGGTGAAGAATCTGGGCGGGGATCCGAACGATCCGTTCGCCGTTTTCTCCGAGAGCCTCGAAGCCTTCTCCGAGCGCCGCGAAGCGCTTCGCGCATGGGCCGCACGTCAGGCCGAGGTCGAGAAGACGTGGCGCGCCGAACACGGCGATCTAGCCCGCAAACTGGATATGTTCCTTTCGGGGCGCGTGCCCGAAATCGACTACAAGTCGATCGAGGTGAAGGCCGGCGTGGCGACGCGCGCGGCATCGGCTGCCGTGCTGGGCGTCTTCGCCGAAAAGATCGAGAACATGATCGTGGCTTCTGCGGACCTTTCGAACTCGGACAAGACGGACGGCTTTCTCAAGAAGACCAAGGCCTTCACGAAGGGCGATTTCAGCGGCAAATTCTTTCAGGCGGGAGTCTCGGAACTGACGATGGCCTGCGTGGCCAACGGCATGGCGCTGCACGGCGGCGTGATTCCTGCGTGCGGCACGTTCTTCGTCTTCTCGGACTACATGAAACCGGCAGTGCGTCTCTCGGCACTGATGCGCCTGCATGTGATCTATATCTGGACGCACGACTCGTTCCGCGTTGGCGAGGACGGTCCTACGCATCAGCCGATCGAGCATGAAGCCCAGATCCGCCTGATGGAACACCTCCGAAACCACCACGACGAACGTTCGATGGTCGTGCTGCGCCCGGCCGACGGCGATGAAACCGTCATGGCGTGGAAGCTGGCCGTCGAGGAGCAGCGTCCCGTTGCGCTGGTGCTGTCGCGTCAGAACATCAAGAGCCTTCCGGCGCTGGGCGCCAGCCGCCGCGAGGAGGCCTCTCAGGTCGCCAAGGGCGGTTACGTGGTGCTTGATTCGGCCAAGCCCGAAGTTGTGATGGTCGCCACCGGCTCGGAGGTCTCGACGCTCGTGGAGGGTGCCAGCCTGCTTGCCGCCGAGGGTATCGCCGTACGTGTGGTGAACGTACCGAGCGAGGGTCTTTTCCGCGACCAGCCCCGTTCGTATCAGGAGAGCGTGCTTCCGGTGGGCGTGGTGCGCTACGGCCTGACGTCGGGACTTCCGGTGAACCTGATGGGTCTTGTGGGCGAGAAAGGTCTGATCCACGGTCTGGATCACTTCGGCTATTCGGCTCCCTATACGGTTCTCGACGAGAAGTTCGGTTACAACGGCAAGACCGTAGCCGAAGAGGTCAAGAAACTGCTCGGAAAGTAGTCGGGACGTTTGGACTCTTCGGCAACGGATTCTTCCGGCCGAAGAGGTCAAGAAACTGCTCGGAAAGTAGTCGGGACGTTTGGACTCTTCGGCAACGGATTCTTCCGGTCGAAGAGGTCAAGAAATTGCTTGGAAAGTAGTCGGGACGTTTGGACTCTTCGGCAACGGATTCTTCCGGTCGAAGAGGTCAAGAAGCTGCTTGGAAAATAACGATACCCGATAATGGATGAAATCCCCGAAGTGTCGCTTCGGGGATTTTTTTGTCGGATGAGTTGCGTCGTATTATTTTTTTATTCTCCGTGCAACTTTTCGGCTCCGGCGGCGTCTAATGGGAAAAACAGTTTCAGCAATGAGTCTACAGCGAACCAAACAGTATGAATTCGAGACCTTCGTCCGGGAGCATCGCCGCATCGTCGGCAAGGTCTGTTATCTCTATGCCATGGACAGCGACGACTTCGACGATCTTTATCAGGAGGTGCTGATTAACCTGTGGCGGGGGTTCGACGGATTCGAAGGCCGGGCCAAAGTTTCGTCGTGGGTCTACCGCGTCGCGCTGAACACCTGCATTTCGTACTATCGCCGCAATCGCCGCCATACGGGCCGGCTGCCGCTGACCGACTTGCTGGGCGCAGTCGACGAAGATTCCGAACGCGGCGAGCGGCTGCGGGAGCTGTATGCGCTGATAAACCGGCTCGATGCGCTCGAAAAGGCGCTCGTGATGCTGTGGCTCGACGAGCTTCCTTACGAGGAGATCGCCGCGATCACGGGGCTTACGCGCAACAACGTGGCTTCGAAGCTCCACCGCATCAAGCTGAAACTGCGTGAACAGGCAAATCATTAAACTTCCCGAATATGGAACTCGACGAACTGAAAACCAAATGGCACGAGCTGGACGGACGTCTGTCGTGTGCGGACACTAAAATAGACCGGCTGACGGCGGAGGTCTCGGCCGGAAAAATCACCTCGGCCAAGCAGCGGCTGGCGCGTACGATACGGCTGGGAATCTTTCTGCTGGCGGCGCTGCCGCTTTGTTTCGCCAATCTATTTCGTACGGGCGAAGCGGACCCCGGAACGGCTGTCAAGGCGACGCTGGCGCTCTTTATCTTCGCCATGCTGGCGCGGCAGATCGCGCTGCTGGTGCTGCTGGCGCGGATCGAGCCGGGAAATAGGACCGTGCGCGAAACCTGCGCCGCCGTACTCCGGTTCCGCACCTGCTTCCTCTGGGGCGTGGGCGCGGGTATCGCGCTGGGTGTGCCGCTGCTGATCTTGCTGGGGGTTTACATGGGAAGCCTGACTTCGCCCTATGTGTTTTACGGCTTCGTGGCCGGACTGATTGTCGGACTGCCCCTCGGCGTGCGTATCTTCCTGCGGATGATGGGCGACATCAACGCCCTGCGCGCCGCCTTGCGGGAGACGGACGAGTAAACCGGAACCTCCCGCAGCAGGAATTGCACCCGCCGTTCCACACAAACGCTCCCCGGATTTCCGCAAGGATTCGGGGAGCGCTATATAATAATAGGTGCCGCTGTATTACTGCATGTAGAGCGTGATCCGGTCGTAATAGCGGCCTCCGATGTAGAGATCGGCTGTCAGCATGCCGCGGCGGATGTGGACCCGGCGCAGTTCGCGCGGCAGATCGACCCGGCCGTAGTCGATGTAGACCGTGTCGTCGTAGGCGTCCCACTGGATGTTGAGCGTGTCGAGCAGGCGTCCGTTGTCGGCGTAACGGAGTTCGTCGCTTCCGAAGCCGTCGGCCCCGAAGTAAACGTAGCTGTCCAGCGCATAGCCGTCCTGATAGAATCCGAGGTCTCCGGCCCATACGCGGCTCGTGAGCGTGTCGTAGAGATCGTCGTCGTCGTTTTCGCAGGACGAAAATCCGACGGCGGCCAGAAGCATGCATGCGGCGAGTAAAAATCGTTTCATGTGCGGTTTGTTGAATTCGACGGGTATAAAGATAGCGAAAGTCGGGCGCAATCGCAAAACGGATTTTGCGGGTTGCCGGGACGCATCCCATCCAATACCGGGCCAAAGATAGTGCATATCGGAGGCAAAAACAAACTGTTTTTTGCATATTCCGAAATTCCTTCGTATCTTTGCACTCCCGTCTGTAACGCGGGGAAATGTGGAAAGATTTGACTGATTGCAACCACAATAAAAAATCGCTAAAACAGCTTATTTTTTATTCCAACAGCCAATT
>ENA-UEPG01000390-UEPG01000390.1-human-gut-metagenome-genome-assembly--contig:-NODE-390-length-45903-cov-7.058766_pt1 | contig 45903 bp, 35 predicted proteins | sample MGYA00242893_ERZ507902 | MGnify/ENA primary metagenome ERZ507902 (study PRJEB26167, sample SAMN06115491) | human gut metagenome | host: Homo sapiens | place: China:Gansu | collected 2015-04-23 | study...
GGAAACAAGAAACCGAGGTCTCAGCGCTGCGGAACAGCGAGGTGGTAACGCTCGCTTTCAACAACCGGATAACTCTCTGCCGGCACGATATGCTTGCCGAAATCATGATGAAAGAAACGTCCGTAACGGGCTCACCCATCTTGCCTGTCGTGCCTGCACTCGAAACATTCTTCGACGGGTTGGGGCCGGCCCTCGATCCCGAAGGGCCGCATCTTCCCTGTTACCACGTTATCAAGGAGCACGAACTCTTCCTGATGATGAGACACTTCTACGGGGATGCGAAACTCAAAGGTTTTTTCCGTGATATTGCCTGTCCCAAAGATGACTTCCGGACATTCGTACAATGCTCCTACCTGCAGGCCGAGAACCTTGCCGAATTGGCACGGATGGGGCACATGAGCGAAAGCTCCTTTATTCGCAGGTTCCGCGAGACGTTCCGCGAACCCTACCACACTTGGCTGGTGAAACAAAAAGCCGCAGATATAGAACGTGCAGTCCAAAACGGGATCCGCGATAACGGCGAACTGATCCACACGTTCGGCTTCAAAAGTTACCTGGCTTTTTATCGTTTCTGCCAGCGTTATTTACATTGTTCGCCGACGGCCCTGAAAGCCAAATATGACGGCAAGAGAGCACTCTGGGGGCAGTCGGATGACCAAAAAAAGATATGTTTTTGACTGATTTTCGTGAGGGGGGGGGCTATTGAGAATATTAAATTTTTCGTTAATTTTGCCCCCAGAAACGGTATACGAACATCTCTTTTGAAAGAACGAAAAAAGGACGTAAAAGTCTTTTCTAAAAAGACCGTATTTTTTCTGTATATCCCGCGCTTTTATACAAAGCGCCCCGTTTAAGGCAAAGATATTATTTTTTTCCGTTTCGGGTCTTCTCCCGATTTATTTTTTCCGGGCTTGAATGTGCTTTCTTCAAAAGTCCTGCAACGATTTCGTTGGCTTCGTCCACCGTTTTGTTATCAAGTTCGTCGAGGTAAATCCGGGTGGTCTTTTCTGAAGTATGCCCCAGTCCGACGCTGATCACTGAGACTGGAATACCTTGTTTGCGGGCAAGGCTTGCCCAACTGTGGCGAGCCACGTTGAAGGAGAGTGCGACCGGCAGTGCCAAACGCTTGCGGATGTCCCGGAAAAACCGCAGGTAATGGGACAGACTGTATTTATAGCGCAAGTAGAGCTTTGTCTCGAATTGTTTGCGTTCGTCCGGCGTTGTCCCGTTGTATACGAGCGGGTGCAGGAGTCCGTCGTCCTCAAAATCGAGCATTACGGGCAATGCCCATGGCGAACACCCTTCTCGGTAACGGTCGAGTATCGCCTGTACTTCGGGAATGATTCGCACCGAATATACCTGTCCGGTCTTACGGCGGCGGTAATGGAGCATTCCGTCCCGAATATCCTCCTGCCGCAGATAGGCCATATCCACGAACGACATCCCGCGGCAGTAGAAACTGAACATGAACATATCGCGGGCACAATTCAGTTTGTAGGAGTCCGGAAACTCGGACTGTGCGACACGTCGAATCACATCGGCACTTACAGCCAGTTTGCGAGTTTTTTCGATCCGGATGGGCACGACATCGAAAGGCGACTTGCCCCGGGTCACATACCCGCGTTTCTGAGCCTTGTTGTAGAGAGCCCGAAAATTACTCATGTAGAAAGAGACCGTATTGGGTTGCAGGGGAACCTGCCGGAGGTGCTGTTCGAAATCGAGCAGCAGATTCTCGTCCACGTTGTCGAAATGGATACGGCGGTTTCCGATGAATTTTTCGAAGGCGACCAGCGTCGCATTGTACTTGTTGGCTGTGCCCTGCGCTCCCTCTTTGCGCAACTCCTCGATCTGCCGGGTGAAGAAGGTATGCACGTAGCGGTTGTCGTAGCGCTGGTGGTAAGCTTGCGTGACATCCCGGACAGAGAAGGGTTTTCCTTCGTGTTGCAACTCGATCAGGACACGCTGTATCTCCTCCTTTTGTTTTTCCAGAAAGATGTTGACCTCGCGGATAAAGGCCATATGGGCTTTGCTCCGGGAGGTGGGAGCTGCTTTGCCGCGCTGTCGGTCGAACTCTCCAGGCAGTAACCGGTAGGGGGTGAATATGACGCCTCGGCGGCGTTCCCGGATCAGTTGTATGACGAGCGTGTAGCGACCGTCGGGACTTCCGCGACGAATATTGAGCATCGGCTTGATGCTCATATTCAGTCGTTTTTTCTGGTTATTTCCATCCATAATGCCTTTTTAACTGGTAAAGTGATAAACCGTAAAGTTGGCATTTTCAAACGCATGATTAAAGTATTGGTAGATCGGGGTATTGTCGGTTTTGTATTTTCTTTTTGCCATTGCTTTTCCGGTATTATCTTTCGGGATATAACCGACAAATATAAGGCCATGATAATGATGGCAGACAGTGTTGCGCCGAATCATCCGTAACGATGGAAGGTAAGTCTGTAAAGTTGAAAAAATAATCGCAGAATCGCTACGGGTTCTGTTGCGGACACGAGTGACATGCGCCCGATCGGCATATTTCGTTCCTCATACAGGATTTCTGTCAGCCTACATCCTTTATTTGGGAAAGGAATCACCGGCTTTATTTGTCGGTCGTCCGGACTGATAACGGAAACTCAGAAAGATTTATTATTAAAAAACTTAAATATTGCCGTTTTTTGAATGAACCGAGGGTGATATAACAAGAAAAACGGAAACTGGCCCAGCCACAAGATCCCTCAAGGAGAACTTCCGCAACTTTTGTTAGAAATTATTCGGTCGGATTTTTGTTCTCGTCAGAGAACAGCAAATTGTGTTTTCGTCGGATAAACTATCTCAAAGACGTAATACATCACTCGGCTGAACGACTTTTATTTACAAGTTCAACGCATTTGGACATACCCATAATCAATTGGCGGAAAATACCGGCGTTATTCAGCATAGAGTTTATTTATAAGGTTTCGACTGGACGTTCAAGCAAGGGCTAATAAAAAGCGATTTTGGAAATATAAGCTTTTGATTGTTTGCTAAAACTTCATATATTCAATAGAATCTTTGACATAATGAAGATGAGTGTACGGACAACCATAAGTATCGTGATCGCTACGAGGACTGAAATTGCACAAACTAAATATTTTTGCCTATATCCTGCAAATTTACTATCTTTGTCGTAGAGTTTTTGGCTGTTAATGGATGCAAAGGACACGGGCTTTAGAGTTGACAAATCATTACCTTATGTTTTTCCATCTGCTGTATATCAGGTAAATAGATTTAGTTAGTACTTTTGGTGGCAAAAGTACCAAAACCATCCGCATGTCGTTCTCCGCAGGATCGTCTTCCGGCTCGTGCTGAGCGGGCGCAGTAAGATCGAGCCTTTACAGCCTCCCGCTCCGGGCGCACGGGTCCTCAGCCGCTCTTTTCCCGCTCCGAACGAGAATGCGGACCTCTCACGCCGCCAACGGCGGCGAATGATCCCGACTTGATGCCGTAGCCGTAATACGCAGGGCGGACTAAAAGCGCGAGCGAAGGGGACGGTTTGTTTACAAACCCGCGAATAGTCGCCCGGAGCCAGCGTTAGGCCGCCCGAAGTAGGCGGAGGCATCTGTCGGAGAGTTTTTGGTACTTTTTGCGGCCAAAAAGTACATAAAAACCCCGCGGATGAATTCGCAAAAAAGGCGGTTCCCGAAGAAACCGCCCGAAAAATACTCCATACTATTTATTATACAGCATCGTCAGAAACTGTATTGCAGCATCACGTTCACCCGGTTGGCGTGACCCTTGTCGTCGTTCATGTCCTTGCGCGAACCGTAAAGATACTCGCCGGCCACCTTGCAGCGCGGGGTGATCGAATAGAAGATATTGCCGAAGATGTAGTCGCCCTGCTTATACTGGTCGTCGGCATAGAAACCGTGGCTGCGCTGCACGCGGACCATCGAATAACCGCCCGAGATAAACAGCCGCCGGGTCAGGTTGATCTGGGCTGCGGCCTGCCATCCCCACATCGGCATCGTCTGGATCTGGTCGGCATTTTCCGGATTGGGCGTGAAGTCGAGCCCCGAACCGGTCAGGTCCTGGATGTAAGGGGTTATGCCCTTGCCGTAAACGCCGTTCATGAAGAGTTGCAGGGGGCGCGCTACCTTGATCGTGCCGCTGAACTGTACGCCCCAACCCAACAGCGAGGTGTTATTGCCCGTGCGGAGGTTGTGGAGGTACATGTTGCGCACGACGCCCGAAGCGCGGATGTGGCTGTCGCGGTTGGCGCCCCAGGCATACTGGAAGTAGGCCGGGAAATCGGGAACGCGCTGCTTCAGGGTGGCGAAATTGTCGTTGTACGTGCCGCTCACCTGGGGCATTTCGGCCGCAACGCCGAATTTGAGGTGGTTGTTCGCAAAGGCGTGCTCGTAGCGGATCATCGTCGCGAAGTTGAAATTATAGGCGTTGGGACCCTGGAAGTCGATGGTCATCGGGGCTGCCGAAAGGTCGCAGAAAGTCGTCACGTCGCGGCCCAGCGTAAAGCCCAGGAACGATACGTAAGCCGACCGCAGGCGGGGCGTATAGCTGCCCTCGGCGCCGCCGCGGAAGTCGGCGTCCATGAATACGACCACGCGGCCCAGTGCACGGGTGTTGGTGATGGCCTTCAGGAAAAGACGCGAGGTCGAAGCGTCCATCATCAGTTTCTGCTTGGTGTCGTAATTGCCGTGGACGGGGATGTCGTAGGTCACGAAGTCGATATTGTCGACGCTGCCGTCGAAATCGTAGCCCGCACGAAGGCTGACGAAGCCGCCCAGCGAGAACGAGAACCGGTTGTTCTTCGTGGCGAAGACGAACTGGGGTTTCTCAACCTGCTGGAAACCGGGACGGTGCGTGTCGATATAGTCCTGCGTGGCATTGTCCATCGCCATGCGGTTGAGCGCCGCCGCCTGCCGCATGGCAGCCGGTCCGTAGTAGATGGTGTCCACCTCCTGCGCGGAGATCAGGTAGACCGTAGGAGAATACTCGCCCCGCATGGCCTTGCGTTCGAAGCGTTGCGCCGATGCGGAACCCGCAAGCAGCAGAGCCACAATCAGAAGTCGAAATGTTTTCATAAGCTGAATAAATTTGGTTTATACGAATGTTCTTGCTAGTTCTCAGTGAGTTAAAACTCACCGGAAAAATCAGCAAGTTGTATGCCAAAGGGTCGGTGCGAATAACAAAATTTACTATCTTTGCAGACATAAATAAAAGGTATATATGCTGTTTTTAATGACTTTGTTCCTCTCCCTGCTGGCTATTGCCGCCGACTGCGTCCATTTTTACCGTCGCCGTCGGCGCAAAAACCCCGCAAGCCGTACGCTCATCGCATGGATTGTCGTGACCGACGCCCTGCCGGTCATTTCGTCGGTCATCAGCGCCCTGAGCCGCGACAACGGAACGGGATTGATGTACGTCTACATGTGGCTGTTCTGGGGATGGATCATAACGGTCCTGCCGCGCCTTGCATTCTACGTTTTCAACTTCATACACCTGCGCCGCACGGGATACGCCGTCGCCGGGGCATTGGTCCTTTTCTTCCTCTGGGGCACGACCTGGGGCCGCACGCGCATCCATGTAAACCGGGTGGAAATCTGCTCCGAACGCATTCCCGAAGCCTTCGACGGCTACCGGTTCGTTCAGATTACGGACACGCACGTCGGAACGCTCGTCCGTCCCGGACGCGAACTGACGCGGCTGGCAGACAGCGTGAACGCCCTGCGGCCCGACGCCGTGTTCTTCACGGGCGACCTGGTGAACATCCGCGCCGAAGAGCTCGACGAGCGCGTCATGGCGCTCCTGCGGCGGATCGAAGGTCCGGTGTGGTCGGTCACGGGCAATCACGACGTGGGAACTTACATCAAGGATTCGGTGCGTTTTCCGGCGGCCGATGAGGCCCGCGAGGTGGTTGCGCGCCAGCGGTCGATGGGGTGGAACGTACTGGAAGATACGACCGTCTACCTGCGGCGCGGCGCCGACAGCATTTCGCTCACGGGGCTGTCGTTCGATCCCGCGCTGCGCGAACGCCGCCACGACCGCGACCTGCCGGGCACAGCGATTCCGTCGGCCTACAACGGTATTCCGGATTCGCTCTACAACATCACCCTCGTGCACATTCCGCAGCTCTGGGAACAGATCGTGGAGGCCGGCTACGGCGATCTGACGCTTGTGGGGCACGTACATTCGATGCAGTTCAAAATCCGCCCCTGGGGCCGTGGATGGTCGCCTGCAGAGTGGATTTACAAACACTGGAGCGGTCGTTACGACTCGGGCCGCCACACACTTTATGTCAACGACGGCACGGGATATGTTGCATATCCGATGCGGCTGGGCGCATGGCCCGAAGTCACCCTGTTTACCTTGAGGTGTAAAACGAACTAAATTCCGGCAACGGCCGGATTACATAAAACCGATACGCCGAACCTGCGTTATATGCGAATAACACTCTCTTTTGCCACGACGGCCGACGGCTACCTGGACGACAACACCCCCCGGCGGCTGATGATCTCGACTCCCGAAGACTGGGAAGCGGTGCTTCGCCTGCGCGCCGAACACGACGCCATCCTGGTGGGAGCCGAAACGCTGCGCCGCGATAATCCGGCGCTGCTCCTGCGCGATCCTGCGGCCCGCGAACGGCGGACGGCGAGGGGGCTGCGCCCCGACCTGACGAAAGTCACCGTCACCCGCTCAGGAGAACTCGCTCCCGCCCTGCGGTTCTTCACGGAAGGGAATGCGGACCGCTATGTTTTTTCACAGTATGAAATGCCCGATTTAAAGGATATTGCGGAGGTTATATCAACCGAAGGTTCAATTGCGGCGGCCTTTATCGTCACCGAACTCGAAAAGCGCGGAATCGAAAGCCTGCTGGTCGAAGGGGGAGCCGCGATCCTCGGCATGTTCCTCGCCGAAGGGATGGCCGACACGGTGCGCCGGGCGGTCAACCCGCAGTTGACGCTGGGGCAGGAGAAGGGTGGCGCGCGGTTCGACTTCGAGGTTCCGGAAGGAGCCCGATGCCGGCACGAAAACCTCGGCGGCATGGAGGTTGCGACCTGTGTGCTGCACCCCGACACCTCGGCCGAAGACCGCCGCTACCTGGTGCTGGCAGTCGCCGAGGGATTCCGCTGCACACCCGGCCCCGGTTCCTATTGCGTCGGGGCTGTAATAGTACTTCCCGACGGACGGACTTTCACGGGCTACACCCACGAAACGTCGCCCACGCACCACGCCGAACAGGAGGCGATCCGCAAGGCCCTCGATGCGGGCGCAGAGTTGCGCGGGGCGGCGATTTACTCCTCGATGGAGCCCTGTTCGCAGCGGAAAAGCGAACCCGAGAGTTGCACGCGGCTGATTCTGCGCCACGGATTCGCACGCGTAGCCTTTGCGTCGTACGAACCCGACCGTTTCGTCTGCTGCCGCGGGGCGCAGACACTGCGCGAAGCAGGAGTAGACGTGCGGGTTTACCCCGAAATGGCCGGGGAAGTACGTGAGGCCAATGCGCATCTGTGGTGATGAAACAGGCGCAATTTATGTCCATAAGGGCCTAAAAATGTCCTAAATGCCGACACAGCAGCAGAAGATATTGCAAGAAAATCTATATTTGCCGAATAAACGCATGAATACTATGAAAATAGCAGTCAAGATCGCCTTCATGGCGGCGGCGATGGCCCCGGCGGCAATGTCCGCACAGGAGACCGGGCAGATGCTCTCGCTCGACGAAGCGATCGCCGTCACCCTCACGGAGAACCCTGCGCTGAAGGCCGCCGCCTACGAGGAGCGCGCCGCCCAGCAGGAACGCCGCGCGGCTATCGGTCTCCGCATGCCGCAGATCAACGTCTCGGGTGCATACGCCTATATGGCCAAGGACATCGGATTCGATTTCAACGACCTGAAAGGTCCGGCCAAGGACCTCGCGGGCAAAGTGCTGGGCAGCGGCCTGATTACCGACCCGGCCATTATCCAGGGCATCCAGGGGCTTCTGAACCCGATGATGGGCGCCGACTGGTTCCTCAAGGTGCAGGACCAAAGCCTGGGATTCGTGGGCGGCGAAGTGACCGTTCCGATCTGGATGGGCGGCAAGATCAACGCCGCGAACCGCGCTGCGAAGATCAACGAGAAAACAGCCGTCGAGCAGGGCAACCAGACCCGCAACGCGCTGATATCCGAATTGGTGGAACGCTATTTCGGCCTGGCTCTCGCCACGCAGGTCGTCGAGGTGCGCCAGCAGGTGGTGGACGGGGTGCGCAAACACCTCGAGGACGCCCGGGCCCTCGAGAAGAACGGCATGATCGCCCAGACCGAACGCCTCTACGTGGAGTTCAAGATGGCCGAGGCCGAGCGCGAACTGGCAAACGCCAAACTGCAGGCCGAAACCATTGCCAGCGCCCTGTCGAACACGCTGGGACGCGAAAACGACTGGCGTCCGGTGACGGCGATGTTTATCCTCGGAAAAGTCGAGGAACTCGCTTATTACCAGGACCTCGCACAGACGCGCAACCCGCTGCTGAGCCAGGTGTCGCTCAAGCGCGAACTGGCGCAGGAGGGCGTACGCGCCCAGCGCGCCAACTTCCTGCCGCAGGTGGCAGCCATAGGCGGCGGATCGTTCTACAACTACCAGGTGGCAGGGCTCGTGCCCCGCTGGGCCGTAGGCGTGGGCGTCAACATCAAGATTTTCGACGGACTGAACCGCGAATACAAATACTCGGCGGCCAAGCAGACCGTACGCCGCGTGGGTGAATTGCAGAACAAGGCCGGGAAAGACATTTCGGTACTGGTGGAGAAACTCTACAACCAGATGATGAACTACCGCAACCAGATGACCTCGATCGACTCGTCGCTGAAATTCGCAGAGGAATACCTGCGGATGAAAAACGCCGCATTCCTCGAAGGGATGAGCTCTTCGTCGGATCTGATCGACGCCGAACTGAACCTCGCGGGCGTCCGCACCGAGCGTTTGCAGGCCGCCTACAACTACGACCTGCTGCTGGCCCAACTGCTCGAAGCGGCAGGTATCAGCGACGAATTTCCGGCCTATGCGCGCCGCAACGACGCACAGGCGATCCATTTCGCCCCGCTGAAAACGGATTTATAGGAGGGTAGAGATTCCTCCGACCCGGCTCCCGAAGCCCCCACAAACGAAATTATAAAGACAGCAAACGATATGAAACGAAGCAACGTAATCGGAATCTTAGCGGCCGCAGCGGTCATCGTCCTCTCGGTCGTACTGATCAGCTGGTACCTCACCAAACGGACCCCGACGCTGATTCAGGGCACGGTGGAGTGCACGACCTACAAGGCCTCGTCGAAGGTCCCGGGCCGCATCGACGACATGAAGGTCGCACAGGGCGACCGCGTAGAGAAGGGACAACTCCTCTACACGCTTTCGACGCCCGAACTGGAGGCTAAACTCCAGCAGGCCGAAGCCGTGAAGAGCGCAGCCGCCGCATTGGACGCCGCGGCCCTCGCCGGGGCCCGCGTGCAGCAGATCGAGGCCGCCATGAACATGTGGCAGAAGGCGCAGGCCGGGCTGGAACTGGCACGCAAGACCTATGAGCGCGTGCAGAACCTCTACAACGACGGGGTAGTTCCGGCACAGAAGCTCGACGAAGCCACGGCCAACTACAAGGCCATGGAAGCGACGGCCCTGGCCGCCAAGGCGCAGTACGATCTGGCGACGGACGGCGCCCGCAAGGAGGACAAGGAGGCTGCCGCAGCCCGCGTCCGCCAGGCCGAAGGAGCCGTGAGCGAAGTCGAGTCGTACATCAGCGACGCGATGGTTTATTCGCCCGTGACGGGTGAAATCTCGACGATCATCGCCGAACAGGGCGAGCTGGTCGGCAGCGGTTATCCGGTGGTCGCCATCCTCGACATGAGCGACATGTGGGTGACGTTCAACATAAAAGAGACGCTGCTTCCGGGCCTGAAGATGGGAACCCGCATGAGCGGATACGTCCCGGCGCTGGACAAGGATGTGGAGTTCGAAGTAACCTACATCTCGCCGCAGGCCGATTTCGCAACGTGGTCGGCGACCCGCACGCAGGGCGGTTTCGACATCCGCACCTTCGCCATCAAGGCCAAAGCCGTTTCCGAAGCGGAGAACATGCGCCCCGGCATGAGCGTACTCGTCGACTGGGACCAAATCGGGAAGTAAGCGATGCCCGGATTCCTGCACAATACCTACGCCGTAATGCGGCGCGAGTTGGGCCGACTGACACACCAGCCGATGTATTTCGTGCTGATGATCATCCTGCCCGTAGTGTCGTTCGCGTTTTTCGCCCTGCTGTTCAACCAGGGTGCGATCCGCAACATCCCGATCGCCGTCCTGGACGAGGACAACACGACGCTCTCGCGCAAGGCCGTGCAGATGATCGACGACACCCCGACGGCGATGGTGGCCTACGGCATTCAGGGCATGGACGAGGGCGAACGGCTGATGCGCGAAGGGAAGATCATGTGTATCGTGCAGATTCCGGCCTTCTTCGAAAAGAACATCCTGAGCAACAGCCAGACCCACCTCGAAAACTATGTTTCGGGGACGAACATCACGGTCAACGGCCTGTTGTCGAAAGACATACAGACCGCCGTGACGACCTTTACGGCCGGCATCCAGCTCCAGGTGCTCATGAAACAGGGGCTTACGCAGCGGCAGGCCATGGCGCAGCTGATGCCCGTACGTTTCGACAAACACGTGCTCTTCAATCCGCATATCAACTACGGCTATTACCTCTCGCCGAGCTTCATGCCGATGATGCTGATGATCTTCGTCGTGATGGTGACCGTCTTCGCCATCGGCACGGACCTCAAGCACGCCACAGCGCGCGAATGGCTCGGCACGGGCAACGGATCGGTGGTGGCGGCGCTGCTGGGCAAGGTACTGCCCATCACGGCGGTGATGTTCATGATCTCGCTGGTAATGCTCCTTATCAATTTCAAGATCGTGGGCACACCCCTGAACGGCAGCCTCACGGTCATCCTCGTCGGCACGCTGCTGTTTATCCTCAGCTACCAGTCGATCTCGGTGCTGATCGTCTCGCTGCTCGCGAACCTGCGCCTGTCGCTTTCGATCGGCGGCGGATATTCGGTGCTGGCCTTTACCTTTTCGGGACTGACGTTCCCGATCATGGCCATGTGGGAGCCGATGCAATGGGTGAGCAAGATTTTTCCGTTCACCTTCTACACCGACATCTTCGTCGACCAGATGCTGCGCGGAACGCCGTGGGTCTACTCGCTGCCCGACCTATGTTACATGTCGCTGTTCATCGTTTTACCGCTCCTGTGCCTGCCGCGCCTGAAAAAGGTATGCACGGAGGAAAAATTCTGGGGGAGGTTATAATATGAGTCGTTTCACACACCAGATAGCCTCCTATTGGAAGCAGTTGGGGGCGGTCGTCCGCAACGAGTTCCGGACGATCTTCAAGGACGGAGGCGTGATGCTGATCCTGATCTTCGCGCTGATCATCTACGCCACGGCCTACTCGCTGGCCTACGGATCGCAGGTGCTGCGCAACGTGCCGATCGGCGTGGTGGACGAATGCCGCACGCCGACCAGCCGCAGTTTGATCGACACCTTCAACGCCGGGCCGAACACCTATGTGGCTTACAACCCGACCTCGATGGAGGAGGCCAAAGAACTGTTTTACAGCCGCAAGATATACGGCGTGGTCTACATACCGTCCGACTACGAAGAAAAACTCTACGGCGGAGAGCAGGCCAACGTGGCGATCTACGCCGACGCCAGCTATTTCCTGATGTACCGGCAGGTATTCCAGGAGGTCGTAACCTCGATCGGCAAGACGGGGGCGATGGTCGAGTTTCAGCGCCTGATCGCCAAGGGGGCCAACATCCCGCAGGCGCAGGCCACGACGCAGCCCGTGATCTACCAATCGCACAACCTGTTCAATCCCTATCTGGGTTACGGCACGTTCGTCATGCCGGCGATTATCATGGTCATCATCCAGCAGACGATGCTTATCGGCATCGGCATGATCGGCGGTACGTGGCGCGAATTCGGGCTTTACCACAAACTTTGTCCCGCGGGACGGCGGCGGATGTCGACGCTCCCCGTGGTGCTGGGCCGCGCGTTGGTTTACGGACTGATTTACGCCGTGACCTGCACCTATATTCTCGGACTGCACTACCGGCTGTTCCACTTCCCGATGAACGGTGCGACAGGAGCCGTCATGCTCTTCATGGCGGCATACCTGGCAGCCTGCATCGCCATGGGTATCGCCGTATCGACACTGTTCCGCTACCGCGAAAACTCGTTGCTGCTGCTGCTCTGGACCTCGATTCCGGTGCTCATGCTCAGCGGTGTGTCGTACCCGCGGCAGGGCATTCCCGACTGGCTGTTCAACCTCGGACAACTCTTCCCGAGCAGCCACGGCGTCAACGGATTCATCCGCATCCAGACCATGGGGGCTTCGATCCCCGAGGTATTCGCCGAGATCAAATGGCTCGTCATTCTCACGGTCGTTTACGGCGGACTGGCCTGCATCGGCATTCACCAGGTGATCGGCCGCGAACAGCGCGAACGCCTCGCGAAGAAAGGCGAAAAGCAGGAGTAACCAAATTCCGAAGACAGGCAGAACAAAGACGCCGGGCATAAAGCCCGGCGTTTCGTTTTTACGGAGCGATGGTTTGCAACCAACCGAACTTTATTGAAACTGTTTCCTATACGCAGTAGGCGATATGCCCATAGCCTTTCTGAAAACCCGTATAAAGTGGGGCAGATCATTGAATCCGACCGTAAAGCATATCTCCGACACCTGTTTCTGCGAGTGTTTCAACAGTTCACAAGCCGTATTTAACCGGTATTGAGTGACAAACTGCGAGAACGTCACCCCCTTGCATCGCTTGAAGTAGGAGCAGAACGCAGAACGGTTCATGCCTATTTCCTCGGCAATATCATCCAAAGAAATCGTGTGGACATAGTGTGCCATCACATAGGCGCAGATGTGCTGCATGCGGCGCACGTTCCGTTCGATGCGCATGGGCCTGCCTGCGAAAGTATGATCTGACGAGGTGAAGACGACGGGCAACAACCGAAACATTTCGCAAAGGCGGCTCAATTCGTCCAGATTATTCATCCCCGCAAGTATCTTACGGATGGTCCGGGAACTTTCGGCTCCGAATTTCAGAGCCTCGGTCGGAAAGACAACCGCCGCCAGTCGATTGCGCAGTTCGGGAAATACCTCCATACACCGCTCCACGAACGAATGGCTGAAAGCCGCCATCAGATAACGGACACGCCCGGCATCGTCCGCCGAATCCGGCTCGTAAATCCAGCGGTGGAACATGCCGGGCGGGATCAGCACCACATCTCCCGCTGAAAAAGGTTGTAACGTATCACCTGCCATCCGGTTTCCGTATCCGCGAACGATGTAATACAACTCCCACGCATCGTGCCGGTGCAGTTTGGCTTCGATGTTTGTTTCGACCCGCTGGTCGATAAAGAAAAACGAGTGATTCTCCGCTTCGGGCAGTTCGTAGGGGATAGCGGTGTCTTCCATACTGACAGGCTGAATGGATATATTTACAAATATACAACAAATATTCGAAACAATTCGACAAATATGCAACAATATCGAGGCGTAACTTTGCGGTATCACTTAAAAACGAATTGTTATGGATTTTTATCAGGTATTGGAAAAAAGAAGGACTATCCGCGACTTTTCCGGCAGGGAAGTCACGGACGAAGTATTGGAAAAGATTTTGTCGGCTGCATTCAAAGCTCCGACCAACGACCATTTGCGTCAGTTCGAGTTTGTGGTCGTACGGGGGCGGGAAAACATCGCCCGGATCATATCGCCTGTAGCGGAAAACACCGAAACCATCCAACAGACCGGACTGAAAGCCGCCGCAGGTGTGATGGATAAAGATGAACATGCCATGTTCGTCGATGCACTGCCTAAGCAGCAGCGGATGCTTATGCAGAGCGACTGCCTCGTGCTGCCGTTTTTCCGGCAAAAAGATTGTCCGCTGTGCCGTCCTGCCGACCAAAGCTCGCTCAACTATTTCGCCTCGGCCTGGGCCGCCGTGGAAAACATCCTGCTGGCAGCGACGAACGAAGGCTTGGCTTGTGCGTTCCGTATTCCCATCGGTAACGAATCCGAACATGTGAAACGGATCGTCGGCGCTCCGGACAAATACGAGTTCACCTGTTTCCTCGCCATTGGCTATGCCGCGGAGAATGCGCATATCTGCAAGCAGAAAGAAATCCGCGCAACGGACCGAATTCACAAGAATATCTGGTAGCCAGTGGGCGGTATAAAAAAAGCAGGTTGACGAAGATCACTCTCGTCAGCCTGCCTGCTTAATTCGGATCGTAACAGGGTTACCGCGGACCGTGGAACATCCCCGGAGGAGGTCCGCCCGGGCCGCCGGGACCCATGCGGCGCGAACCGGAGGAGGATTCGACGCCGTCGTAATCCTTCATATTGCGCGAGCCCTTCTTGCCGAAGCGGCGCAGGTTATAGGTGAACTGCACCATGTAATAACGGCCGATGACGCTGTTGGTGGAGTTCTGCGTATAACCCGAGCCCGTCGAGCGGGAGAAGGCCCGGTTCTGGTTGAAGAGGTCGTTGACGCCGACCATCACTTCGCCGCGCCGGTTCTTGAAAACCTTCTTGCCCAGCCAGGCGTTGCAGAGCAGGTAATCCTCGGTATAGTCGTTCGTAAAACCGATATACTGCGTATAGGCGGCGCTGGCCGTGAAGGTGAAACCCAGCGGGAAGACGACCTTCAAGTTGCCCTGTGCCGTGTGGTTGAAATAGCGGTTCTTCGACTTGTCCGTATTCAGCGAGTTGGTGGCCTCGTTGTAGGTTCCGTTCCACGAGAGGGTGAAGTCGACGTTCTCCGAAATGTTGCTCCCCAGCACGGCCCTAAAATCGTAACCCATGTTCTTGGTGTCGTTGCGCTCGCCGCCCGAGATCATGCCTGTACTCTCGTCTATCGTGCCGCCCAGCATGCTGGGGGTCTTGGTGTAGATGACGCCCGCCATGACGTTGAAATTCGACTTGAGGAACCCGATCGGCAGGCCGTAGCTCAGGTGGGTCCGCAACTGCCAGTAACCGTTGAGATTGGTGGTCGTCGAATAGAAATTGGGCGTATAGGACACTCCGTCGATGGTGATGGCGCTGGGCCTTTGCACCAGATGCGAAGCCGTGTAGTCCTGCGTCGTGTTCATCGAGAACATCCACATGAAGGTCCGGCCCTTTTCGACGTTGGAATTGGTGTAGTGGAAATTCACCCGGTGCGAGTAGGTCGGTTTCAGGTTCGGATTACCGTGGCTGATGTTCTGGGCGTCGGAAACGTCGTAAACGCTCTGCAGGTCGGTGATCGACGGACTGTCGGTGTAGGACGAGACGAAGAGCCGCAGCGAATTCTCGCGGTTGATGTTCAGCTGGCCCATCATGAAATAGGTCACATTGTTGTAGGCGTGCTTGATCTTCTCGGCATCGTCGCGCACGATCTGTCCGTCAAGGGCCGAACGCTGGTAGTAGACGTTGGCCACGAACGTGTTGCGCTCTTTCGAATAGCGGAATCCGGGGCCCACGCTCTGCGTCAGATAACCGCTCTCGTAGGAGTTCGACAGCGAACGGTCGGGAATAAGCCCGGCGATCGAGAAGTCGTCGCCCGTGATGTAAGAACGCTTGTCGCGCTCCTGCGAATTGTACGACGCACGGTACTGGAAGCTCACCTGCGCATATTTGGACACGGGTTCGGTGTAGGTGAAATTACCCCGCAGGCTGTACGACGACGAAGGCGCCAGGTTGCGCAGGTAGCGTAATTGCAGGTAATCGGCCGGGTCCCAGGCTCCCGTCTCCGGGTCGATCGCCGGACGATCCTGCTGCGTGCCGAGGATATTCGACCACGAATTGGAATTGTTCGTATTGTCCGAGTAGCTGAACGACCCGTCGAGGGTAATCGTACGGCCGTTCTTACCCAGTTTGGCCCGGTAAACGGCGCTCGTCCCGACGTTGTAACCGTGGCGCAGGGCGTCGCTGAAATTGTCCGTACGGCTGTAACCGCTGCCGCCATCCGCAGGAGCACCGAACTGCCATCCGGTCGTGCGGCTCCACGGATCGTTGGACTGGTAGCTGAAACGCGGACGGACCATCAGGTTCTGGTTCTCGGAGATTTTCCACTCCAGACGGGCATTGAAACGGTGGTTGTAGCCCTTCGTGTCGGAATAGCCGTTGGTCATCAGCGTGTCGGGGATCATCGGGGCTTCATACCACTTCTCCACCGTCGATCGGTTCTCCGTATTGGTATTGTTGAAGAAATAGCTGCCCTGGAAAGTCACCTGGTCGCGTTTGCCCCACGAATCGGAGTAGTTGATGCCGATGGCGTTGACGGTTGCCACACCGCTCTGCGGACGCACCATATACTGACCTACGCCGCCGCGCCGACCGCCGCCACCGCCACCCGAAACACCCAGGATGTCCTCGAACGAGAAATTCTGCTGGTTGACGTTGTTGAACAGGCCGATCAGCGAAATACGGCTGTCGCCGCTGAATATGTTGGCATTACCGCCCGCGAGGTATTTGACCTTGTCCTCGGTTTTGGTGTCGGCGTCGTAGCCCATACCGGCGTAGAGTTTGCCGAACTGGCCCTGGCGCATGTTGGCGTGGGTCACGATGTTGAGCGCTTTATAGCCCTCGCCGTCGTCCATGCCCGAAAACTCGGCGGCGTCGGAGAGTTTGTTGTAGACTTCTACGCGGTCGACGGCCTCGGCCGGAAGCGACTTGATGGCCGTGGTAACGTCCTCGCCGAAGAACTCCTTGCCGTCGACGAAAATCTTCTTGACCGTCTCGCCCTGCGCCTCGACCGTGCCGTCGCTGACGGTGATGCCGGGCATCTTCTTGAGCAGGCCCTCGACATCGGCGTCGGCGACGACCTTGAACGCCCCGGCGTTATAGCTCACCGTGTCGCCCTTCTGCGAGGTGCGCAGCGCCTTGGCTTCCTTGACAACGGTTTCGATCTGCACCCCCGCCTTGAGCCTCAGCTGGCCGAGGTTGACTTTCGACACAGAGACCCGGAAGGTCGTGTCGAAATTGTTGTATCCCAGGAACGCCACCGACAGCGAGTATTCGCCGTAGCTGAGCGACGGAATCGACACGGCGCCCTTGAAGGCCGAGGTGAAATACTGTTTCTTCTCCGGGGTTTTTACGGGAGCCACGGTCAGCACGGCTCCGGCGACGGTCTCCCCGGTGTCGGCGTCGACGACCGTTGCCGTGACGCTGCCTTTCTGGGCGAAAGCCGCGGCGGCGAAAAGCGTCAGCAGGGTAGTGAGTAGTATTCGTTTCATCTTGTTCTGTTTGTATGCGTCTACGTGTTTGTGCGGTGTATTTCGGTTTGCGCACGCGAAGTTAACCTTTTTGCAGCTATTTTACGCCTGCTGCGGGGCGAATCGACAAAAAAAGGGCGTCAGTCGACCGGACCGACGCCCCCGGCTGCAACTAGCCGCAGAGAGACCTAACCTCACTCCTTTCCCTTCTTGCCCTTTTCGGGACAAGGCTTGTTGCAGCATTCCTTACCGGCTTTCGGCCGATCTCCTTTGTGCATCATCTGCGGACCGTGGCCGTGCTGTCCGCCCGGACGCTTGGCCTGCATCTGCGACCACTGCACGAACTGCTCGGTCGTCAGGATCGACTTCATCTTCTCAGCCTCGGCCTTACGTGCCTCGGCCATCTTCTCGCGCATGGCCATCATCTCCTTTATCTGCTGGAAATTGACGTTGTAAACCTCCTTGGCCTGGGCTTCCGTAAGTTTCAGCTCCTTCTGCATGCGCTCGGTCATACGCTGGGCCATCTGCTCCGTGGTCGGACGCTCCCTGGGAGCCGCAGCCGGTTTTTTATCCTGCGCAAAAGCGCTCGTTCCCGCCATCAGGCAGAGGGCCATAGCAGCCGCAAAAATCTTCTTTTTCATAATTTTTCGAATTTGGTTGTGCGTCATTGATTACATTTCGGGAATCCGTTTTCCCGGAGTTCCTGATGCAAAGGTAAGACCAAAACGAAGACCCGGAGCGGAGCTCCGGGTAAAACGGCAGAACGACGGGGTCAACCGCCTATTCAACGGGGTGAAGCGACCTCAGCCACGCTTTGAATTCGGGGACACGGGCTTTGGAGATGATGATTCGCTCGGGAGTTTCGACCACGAGATGCAGCAAAAGACGGCTGCCGAACCACACGGCGATCTCTTTCACGGCGCGGCGCGAGACGATAAACTGACGGTTGGCACGGAAAAAGTCCACCTCGGGCAGCAGGGTTTGCAGCGCTTCGAGGGTCTTGTCCATGGGGTAGACCGTGCCGTCGAAACCGCAGGCCGTAACCTTTTCGTTGCTGGTATAGCAATAGGCGATCTGTTCGCGCTGCAGGGGAATGATTTTGTCGCGCACGTGCACCAGGAAAACATCCTCGCGGCGGCTGGCGGCCATCGTACGGACGCGGGAGCCGTAATCGCGGCGTTCGACCGACGTGAGGCGATGCAGTTTCGACAGCGCACGGCCGACATCCGAAGCGTTGAGCGGCTTGAGCAGGTAGTCGATGCTGTTGACCTTGAAGGCTTCGAGGGCATACTGATCGTAGGCCGTCGTAAAAATCACCGGGGCGGTGATCTCCACGGCGTCGAAGATGCGGAACGAATCGCCGTCGGCCAGGTGGATGTCCATGAACAACAGGTCGGGGTGGGGATTCGAGCGCAGCCATTCGACGCTCTCCTCGACGCTTTCGAGCGTCGCGACGATCTCCATATCGGGCGCCGCCTGCCGCAGGATTGCCGCGAGGTTGCGGGCGGCGGCGGTTTCGTCTTCGATAATGAGGGCTTTCATCATACGGCGGGATTTTGAAGCGGCATACGCACGGAGAAGGTTTCGCCGTCGTCGACAATTTCGATGTCGCTGCCGGTGATCAGATGCCAGCGGTTACGCAGGTTTTCCAACCCGATGCCGGTCGATGGTTCGGGTTCGAGCTTGGGAACCTTGGGGTTCGACACGACGAGCAGGTCCCCTTCGGTGCGCACCGAGATGTGGAACGGCTTGTTGCGGGTGATCGAGTTGTGCTTGACGGCGTTGTCGATCAGCGGTTGCAGTGAGAAGGCCGGGAGTTTCCACGTCAGGAACCGGTCGTCCACGTCGATGTCGAAAAAGAGCTTGTCGGCATAGCGTATTTTAAAGAGGTAGCTGTAAGCTTCGAGGAATTTCAATTCCTCGTCGAGCGTCATCAGCATGCTCTGCCCGTTCTGGATGATGTAGCGGAACGTATACGAAAGCTGGTCGATATAGATCAGAGCTTTCTGGTCGTGCTTCTCGCGCACGAGCATCGCCAGCGAGTTGAGCGAATTGAAGAAAAAATGGGGGTTGATCTGCCCGACAAGCATGTTGTAGCGCGTCGTGAGATTTTCGTTCTTGAGTTGTTCGTTCTCGACGACGACAGCCTGCCGCTGCGAGATCAGCACGTAGATACGCCCGTAGAGCATCGCCGCCACCACGGCGAACGAGCATTTGAGCAGCAGCATGTAGTCGAACATCCGCCCGCCCATGAAATTCATCTGGATGCGGCCCGTGTGCCAATCCGTGACGGGCGCCACGCAGTAGAGGGCCACCGCGGCGACGCAGCACCACAGGCAGCGGCGCACGAAACGCGGCATCGAATAATTGCGCCTTACGGAGGTGAGGATCGAAAGCATTACGAACGACACGACGAGGTAATAGAACAACTGCAAAAGCAGTTCGGTCATTTTCGAAGGTCCGTTGTAGAGTTTGCTGTAATCGAACTCCATGCCGTTGTGCATGCGCACCTCGCCCAGCATCGGATGCGCCCGCTCGTTGCGGGGCGGCATGATGTTGGCCACGATCCTGTCGCCGGAGGCGATTCCCAGCCAGCGCATCCGCCGCGTCGGGACATAGACGCTGTCGCCGTTCTCGTAGATCAGGTAGCCGTAGCCGTCGGGATGTACCGAAAGGATGCCCTCGTCGCTCCGTTCGACAGACCGTTCGCCGGCAGGACGAGACTGCGTGTCGGTATTCAGGTCCACGAGCATCAACAATACGTAGGAGAAGTTGACCACCAGGCTGATAGCCACGGCAACCATCAGGTTGAGTACCAGATCGGCATATTTCGATTGCAGTTTCATGGGCGAAAATATTTAGTTCGGTTTCGTACGGCGGCCGGAAAACGCTTCCTGCCGCCCGGCATACAGGCCTCCGCCGGAGCGGCCCGGGCAGATCGGACTGCATACGCGCAACTCCGGGTTGCAACAGCCGTCGTGCGTCAGCACCGGCGAGGCTACTCTTCCTCCTTATACCAGGAGGCGTAGAGCATATAGTCGTGGGCCGTGCGGCGGATGATCTCTTCGCGCTGCTCTTCGGTCACCTCCTTGACCTTCTTGGCCGGAACGCCCGCGTAGACCGAATTGGGCTCCAACCGGGCATTCGAAAGCACCAGCGCATTAGCCGCGATGATGCAGCCCGAAGGGATGTGGGCGTTGTCCAGAAGGGTAGCACCCATGCCGATCAGGCAGTTGTCTTCGATGACGGCGCCGTGGATGATGGCGTTGTGGCCCACCGAAACGTCGCTGCCGATAATCGTCTGCGAAGGGTGCTTCGCCTTGTCGTAGATCGTGTGGAGCACCACGCCGTCCTGGATATTCGTACGGTCGCCGATGACGATCCGGTTCACGTCGCCGCGCAGCACGGCGTTGTACCAGATCGAGCAGTCGCGGCCGATGGTCACATCGCCCAGGATAACGGCCGTTTCGGCCAGGAACGTGTTTTCTCCGATAACGGGCTCATGCCCGCGGACTTTTCGTATAAGCGCCATAATAAATTTTAATTCTTAATTTTTCATTTTTCATTCCCCTTGGCTTCCTGCCACAGTTCCTCCATTGCGTCGAGCGGCATTTCATGAAGCGTATTTCCCTTTGCGGCAGCCTGCTGCTCCATGTAATTAAAGCGACGGATGAACTTCTTATTCGTGCGTTCCAAGGCCGATTCGGGGTCTACGCCGTAGAGGCGGCAGGCGTTGATCAGCGCAAAAAACAGGTCGCCGAACTCGCCTTCGAGATCGGTTTTGCGGCCCGACTTCATTTCGGCCTCGACCTCGCCCAGCTCTTCGCGGACCTTCTCCCAGACATCCTCCTTTTTCTCCCAGTCGAAACCCGCACCTGCGGCCTTCTCGCCCACACGGTAGGCCTTGACCATCGCCGGAAGCGAACGCGGAACACCACCCAGCGTGCCGGTTTTGCGGTTCTTCTTGCGGAGTTTCAACGCTTCCCAGTTCTCCTTGACCTCGTCGGGCGTATTGGCGTGAATATCGCCGTAGACGTGCGGATGACGGTAAATCAGTTTGTCGCACAGCGCATCGGCGACTTCGCCGAAGTCGAAAGCGCCCTGCTCCTCACCCAGTTTCGAATAGAACACCACGTGCAGAAGCAGGTCGCCCAACTCCTCCTTGATGCCCTCCATATTGTGGTCGGTGATGGCATCGGCCAGTTCGTAGGTCTCTTCGATGGTATTGCTCCGCAGCGAGTCGAAAGTCTGTTCGCGGTCCCAGGGACATTCGCGTCGCAGGGTATTCATCACCTCCAAAAGACGGGCCGTAGCCTCCAAACGTTTGTCTTCCATTTACGATTCTATTTTTCAGATATACCGAGGTTTTACCCCCGCAAAGTTAGCATATTCGGCGAAAAATAGTAATTTTGTTTTCAATAAAATCTTTCCGTCGCATGAAACTACGACTTTTGATTTCCTTTACGGCGACCCTATGCGGGTTGTTTTCCGCTACGGCGCAACCCGCCGCCGGGCGGCATACGTCCCGACCCGGCGTCTACGCCATCACACCGCAAACGGCCCTCAGCTACGAATCGGGGCTGGCCCCGCTGGCCGATTACCTGCGCAGTTACATCGACGTGGGAACGACCGGGGAACGCATGTCGGCCGACAGGGCGATCGTTTTGTCGACCGACACGACGCTCGGCGGGGAAGCCTACCGGCTGACGGTAGGGACAGACCACATCGAAATCGCCGGAGGAACTTACGGGGGCGTTTTCAACGGCATCCAGGCCCTCTTCCGCATGCTTCCGCCCGGGGTATACGCCCGCAAGTGCCCGCTGCCCGCAGAGATTCCCTGCGGCGTGACGGAGGACGCTCCGCGGTTCGCCTACCGGGGGATGATGCTCGACGTGGCACGCACGTGGATCGGAGTACCGGAAGTAAAGCGTTATATAGACCTGTTTTCTTATCACAATATCAACAAATTACACCTACACCTTTCGGACGACGAAGGGTGGCGTATCGAGATCAAGTCGCATCCCGAGCTGACCGAGATCGGCGGCTTTCGCGGCGGCGATTCGCCCGTACGGCCCGTATACGGCAAGTGGTCGGAGAAATACGGAGGCTATTTCAAGCAGAGCGAGGTGCGTGACCTGATCCGCTACGCCGCCGAGCGCAACATCGAAATCATCCCCGAAATCGACCTGCCGGGGCACAGCCGCAACATCGCCTCGGTGCATCCCGAAATCCGCTGCAACTATCCGCCCGATACGGTGTCGACCAACGGTTACGACTATCGCTCGGCGTGGTGTGTGGCCCGCGAGGAAAACTACAAACTGCTGGGTGACATCCTGGGCGAACTCTGCGAACTCTTCCCGTCGGAATACATTCACGTGGGCGGCGACGAGGTCGACATGTCGCAATGGGAGCAGTGCCCCGACTGCCGGGCGCTGATGAAGCGGCGCGGCATGACGGATACCCACCAGTTGGAGGACCTCTTCATGGAGCGCATGGCCTCGATCCTCCGTTCGCACGGCAAGCGGCCCGCCGTCTGGAACGAAGCGGTACGCACGGGGGCCTTCACCAAGGAGTGCCGCGTACACGGCTGGGAGAGCGTCAAAGCCTGCCAGGATGCTACGACGAAGGGTTACCGGACCGTCGTGATGCCGGGCCAGTACTTCTATTTCGACATGCGCCAGTCGCCGCGCGAAGACGGACACGACTGGGCGGCGATCTTCGACGCCAAAAAGGTCTACGGATTCGATTTCAGCGCATTCACCCCGGAGCAGATGCGCAACGTCGAGGGATTGCAGGGGGCTTTCTTCAGCGAAGCCTACATTTCGCACGAACCGGAAAAGCCCGACTACCTCGATTACATGCTTTTCCCGCGCGTCTGCGCCTTGTCGCGAATCGCATGGAGCGGCAACGCCGAAGGATGGGACGCTTATTACAAGGAACTGAAAGAACGGCATTACCCCCGCATGGCGGCCATGGACATCCGCTTCCGGCTGTTCCCGCCGAAGCTCAACTACAAGGACGGGGTATTCACCGCCTCGGCGGACGACGGTTCGAAGGTCTTCTACACACGGGACGACGAGCCCGGGGAGCTGCGCCTGACGCGTCCGCTGCGGACCGACAAACCGCATCTCTACCGCTTTTACTCGCGTTACAAGACCGCCCGCAGCCCCTATGTGACCGACAAATCTTATTGGCGGACCCTTGCGCCGGCCGTTACGATCACGACCTCGATGGGCGAAAGCGAGAAATTCCCCTATACGAATGCCGCGACCTACAAGGGCCTTTCACGCACGCGCCGCGCGTGCCGCCAGAAGGACTGGATACTTTACACGTTCGACGAGCCGGTAAAGTGCCGGGAAATGTATCTCCAGACGGGTAATCGCCAGTTGCCGAAGACGATCGTGACGACAGGTTACGCCGAGGTATCGTACGACGGCGTAAAGTTCGAACAGGCCGGAGAGTTGGAAATGGGCAGCATCACGCTTCGGCCCGGACGCCCGGTGAAGGCCGTGCGGATCGTCTCGACATGCGACGACAACGGGACGCCTTACGTGACGATCCAGCCGCCGCAGGTAAAACCGGTGTTATAAACTCAAAGCCGGGACGCGGCGCCGCGCTCCAGGGATTTGAGAGCAAAGCAGAAAAACAGGTACTGCGCCAGGTAATAGGTGACCATGATGACATAGGTCCGGGCCGGAACAGGCCCGATGAAACGGTTCCAGGCGATCACCGAATCGGAAAAGACGAACAGCAGGGCCGCACAGCGGAAACCGACGCTGTAAACGCCTTCGTATTGCAGCACCGAATAGAGCATGCCGGCGATAACCAGCCCGTAGACGGCGACACCGATAAATTCGGCCGGAAACGGAGCGTTGGGAACAACGCCGATAAACAGAAACAGCAGCAGCGGAACGATGATGGCCAGCGACAGGACGCGGGGAGCACGCCGCGCCCGGGGCAGGAACCACCAGATATAGGCGACGTGGGCCAGTGCGAAAAAGGCCATCTGCGCAATAAACAGGTGTTTTGCACCCATCACGTCGCCGGCGGCCGACAGCAGGAACGCAACCCCGATCGGGTACAGCTCCCTGCGGCGGAGCAGGAGCGTAGACAGCCCCAGCAGCAGGACGGGGTAGGCGACTTTGTACGGAAGCGCCGCCGTTTTCGAAAAGAACAATACGGCGCCCGCCGCAAAGAGCAGCGTCGTCCAGACGAATATTTCCGATAATCGTTTCATTGTCGTATTCAAATAACAGCCGCCCGACTCTTTGCAGGGTCGGGCGGCTGTTCGGTTGCCAAAACTTCGTTAAGCCCGGACCTGAGCGCCGCAGCGCTCCTCGAACTGCCGGGTGAGGTTCGACATCACACGCTCGATGGTCTTGTCGTCCAACGTGCGGGTCTTGTCCTCCAGGATAAAACTCAGGGCGTAGGATTTCTTGCCTTCGGGGAGTTTGTCGCCTTCGTAAACGTCGAACAGCGAAACGCTCTTCAACAGTTTCCGCTCGGCAGCGAAAGCCACGTCGCGCAGCGCCGAGAAAGTCACCTGCTTATCCACCAGCAGGGCCAGGTCGCGTTTCACCTCGGGGAACTTCGAGAGTTCCTCGGCGACGATCCGGTTTTTCTTCGTGGATTTTACGAGGGTGTCGAAGTTCATCTCCAGGTAGTACACATCCTGCTTGACATCGGCCTGGCGACGGATTTTCGCAGCGACGGAACCGATCTGCAACAACTCCTTGCCGTTAAGCGACAGCGTGAGGCCCTCGCTGAAGAGGTCGGTTTGCAGGGTTTCGGTTTTCAGCGAATAGATATCGATGCCGAAACGGCGCAGCAGCTTTTCGGCAACGGCGCGCAGGGTGAAGAACGACGCTTTTTCCGGCTTGGCGTTCCACGACTGGGGCGTGGAAACACCCGTAACGGCGATGGCAAGGCGGTATTGCTCGGAGTAGGCCGCAAGGCGGTTCTCCTCCGTACGCTTCGATTCGTCGTAGAAATAGCAGTTGCCGAACTCGTAAAGGCAGAGGTCGCCGTTGCGGCGGTTGGCGTTGAGTTCGACGGCCTCCAGCATGTTGAACAGCAAGGTCTGGCGCATCACGTTCAAATCGGCGCTCAGCGGATTGAGGATGCGCACGCAATGCTCCGCAGGGTAGGATTGCAGGCCCTCGTAATAGGCCGCCTTCGTCAGCGAATTGGACATGATCTCCGTAAACCCGTTGGCCGTCAGGAAATCGGCGGCGAGGTTCATCAGCTTATTGCGGTCGGGTTTGGGTGCATAGGAGAGCGTCGAACGGACCTGCACGGGTATCTCGACATTATTATAGCCATAGATGCGGAGGATGTCTTCGATGAGGTCGGCTTCGCGCTGCACGTCCACGCGATAGGGAGGCACAGAGACGGTCAGCACGCCGTCCTTCTCGGCGAGGATTTTCACCTCCAGCGCCGCGATGATCGTACGGACGACGGTTTCGGGAATCTGCTTGCCGATCAAGGCGTCGACACGCGCCAGCGAGAGGTCGAAGACGAAATCTCCGATCGGTGCAGGGTAGATGTCGGTAATGTCGCTCGCGATCGTACCGCCGGCCAGCTCCTTCATCAGCAGGGCGGCGCGCTTGGCGGCGTAGACCTGCATGTTGGGGTCGATACCGCGTTCGAAGCGGAACGAGGAATCGGTATTCAAGCCGAAGCGTTTGGCCGTCTTGCGGACCCAGACGGGATTGAAATAGGCGCTCTCGATAAATACGTCGGTCGTGGTGTCGCTGATGCCCGAATCCAAACCGCCGAAAACACCGGCGATGCACATCGGACGCTCCGCGGAACAGATCATCAGGTCCTTGTCGGTCAGCTTGCGCTCCACGCCGTCCAGCGTCACGAAAGGCGTACCCTCGGCGCAGGTGCGAACCACGACTTCGCGGCCCTCGATCTTGTCGGCGTCGAAGGCGTGCAGGGGCTGGCCCAGCTCGAACAGCACGAAATTGGTGATGTCGACAAGGTTGTTCTTGGGATTGATGCCCGCGGCGCGCAGGCAGTTCTGCATCCATTCGGGCGAAGGGGCGATCTTGCAGCCCTTAACCGTCACACCGACATAGCGGGGAGCGGCTTCGGGATTCTCGACGCGAATCTTTACCTCCAGGCTGTGGTCGTCGGGAGCGAAAGCCGACACGTCGGGCAGCTTCATTGCGACATTCTCGCCGCGGCTCTTCAGGTAGGCGGCCAGATCGCGCGCCACGCCGATATGCGAAGCAGCGTCGACACGGTTGGGCGTCAGGCCGATCTCGATCAGGTAGTCGTCCTCGATATGCAGGTATTCCTTGGCTGTCATGCCCACGGGGGCATCCGCCGGAAGTTCCATGATGCCGTCGTGCGAAGCTCCGATGCCCAGTTCGTCCTCGGCGCAGAGCATGCCCAGCGACTCCACGCCGCGGATTTTCGAGCGTTTGATTTTGAACTCCTCGTCGCCGCCGCCGGGGTAGAGCACCGCACCGACCGTAGCGCATAACACCTTGAGCCCCGCCCGGCAGTTGGGCGCGCCGCAGACGATCTGCAACGGCTCGACGGCCCCGACATCGACCGTAGTGATGTGGAGATGGTCCGAATCGGGATGGTCCGCCGAGGTCAGGACCTCACCGACGACAACGCCCGCAAGGCCTCCTTTCACGGTTTCGATCTTCTCGAAACCTTCGACTTCGAGGCCGATGTCCGTGAGGATTTCAGCGACCTTTTCGGCCGGAAGATCGGTGTCGATATAACGTTTGAGCCAGTTATACGAAATATTCATGGTAGGATAAATTATTTTCTAAAATCAAGCAAAGATAAGTATTTTTCCGCAAAACGTGGAAAAAACACCTCATATAACTCGCACGAGCAAAAGAAAAAAGCCTCGGGGCTACTGCTCCGAGGGCTTAACGTCGATCCGTGAAGGAAAGAAACGGATTTTACTTTCCAGTTATTTTATAGCTTGCTGTCAAAACCCGCCCGGTTTCCATTGTCACCGAAACCGTAATCGTCTGAGGCTTCGTTATCGGCAATCCTTCGTCGAAGAAAGCCAACTTTACCGATTTGGTACTCAATAATTCCAAATCAGCGGCGGTCAATTCATTCACCCGCTTCTTAACCCAAGACAAGGCCCCATATGAATGCTCCCCATTCAGGGCCGAAGCGTATGAATAAGCCATAAAATAGCATAAGTCATTTAAAGAATCTCCGGCAGAATGCTTTTCGTCCCAGGCTATATTACTGTATATATGAATCTCTTTGAAATTCTCGGCAAAGCATTCATAATCACCGATTGAATAGCAATCTTCAACGGCTGCATCCTGTTTGAAATTATCATTCTTTTCAGCGGCCAGTTCTTTGAATCGTGCAACATTTGCAGCATCATCCGATATTATGCTGTAAATAGGGCCAATACCATCGATTACAAAGGTTATCTCATTTATTAGAGATATGCTTATCCGATCAACGCTCAGATAGGAATCTATGAGATATTCTTTATAGATTAGATGAGTTCCGGTCAGTCCAGTTTCATTTGAACATCGCAAGAAAGCGAGGCACATGGCAGAAAAAAATATCAATCTTTTCATACTTAATCACTTTTTGTTAATGATCATCTTCATATCTGATACGATACAATCTCCATTATGCAATCGCGCTGTTTATTATAGTACCTCAAATATAACTAATTATTTATCCAAACAAGAATAATGACACATCAGAGTTTGAATATTTTCGGCTGAAAATTTGTTTTTTCGCTTCCGAGGGCATATATTTGCACGAGCAAAACGAAACATGAATTACAATTTCAACATACAGGCATGGTGGTGGCGCCCCGGGACTCTCGTGAACAATGAGTGCGGAACCGCGCGTGTATAGTGAAAACCTGAAAATACACAAGCCCGTTGTTTACGAGAAAGTAAACAGCGGGCTTTTTCTTTAGCACTTTAAATTCAAATACAAATAACGACAATGGAAACCAAGAAATTCTGCCTCTCCGAAAATCAGATGCCCACGCAATGGTACAACATCGTGGCCGACATGCCCACCAAACCGCTGCCGCCGCTGCATCCCGGAACGAAGCAGCCCGTCACGAAAGAGCAGATGTCGGCCATCTTCGCCGAGGAACTGATCGACCAGGAGATGTCGACCGAACGTTATATCGACATTCCCGAAGAGGTGCAGGAAATCTATAAAATATGGCGTCCGACGCCGCTCGTACGCGCAACGGGGCTGGAAAAAGCCCTCGGAACGCCGGCGAAAATCTATTTCAAGAACGAAAGCGTGTCGCCCGCAGGCTCGCACAAGCCCAACACCGCCGTGCCGCAGGCTTACTACAACTACAAGCAGGGCATCAAGCACCTGACGACCGAGACGGGCGCAGGGCAGTGGGGCGCCTCGATCGCCTTTGCGGCGAAACATTTCGGAATCGACCTGCAGGTTTTCATGGTCAAGGTCAGCTACGACCAGAAGCCCTACCGCCGTCTGATGATGAACACCTGGGGTGCGGAGTGCGTGGCGTCGCCTTCGACGCTGACCGAATCGGGACGTGCGGCCCTGGCGCGCGACCCGCACTGCTCGGGAAGCCTCGGACTGGCAATCTCGGAGGCTGTGGAAATGGCGCTGCGCCGTCCCGAAGATACGCGTTACTGCCTGGGCAGCGTGCTGAACCACGTCGCGCTGCACCAAACCGTGATCGGACAGGAGGCCGTGAAGCAGATGGAGATGGCCGACGCCGAACCGGACATGGTGATCGGCTGTTTCGGCGGCGGCAGTAACTTCGCAGGGATCGGATTCCCGTTCCTGCAGAAGAACCTTACGGAGGGGAAGAAAATCCGCGTGATCGCCGTGGAGCCTGCGGGATGCCCGAAGCTCACGCGCGGAGAATTCCAGTACGACTTCGGCGATGTAGCCGGCTTCACGCCCCTGATTCCGATGTATACGCTGGGCCACGACTTCCAGCCGTCGGACATTCACGCCGGAGGTCTCCGTTACCACGGGGCGGGTTCGATCGTCAGCCAACTGCTCAAGGACGGGCTGATCGAGGCACAGTCGCTGCCGCAGGTCGAAACCCTCGCCGCAGGCGTATTGTTCGCCCAGACCGAAGGCATCATTCCGGCCCCGGAATCGACGCACGCCATTGCCGCAACGATCCGCGAGGCACTGAAAGCCAAGGAGGAAGGCGTATCGAAAACCATACTGTTCAACCTCTCGGGCAACGGCGTGATCGATCTTTACGCTTATGAGCAGTATCTGGCCGGAGCGCTGAAGGACTTTTCGCCCAGCGACGAAGAGATTCGCAAGACGGTCAACCAGTTAGAACAGCTTATTTAAAGCGAAAATTCAGATAGAAAAGACGAACCTTTGCGGGTTCGTCTTTTCTGTTTTAATAGTATTTTTCAATTCCTCCGAATCCTTTTATCTGCTTATTTTCCCTCGTCTTGCCGATGAAGTGGTTTAACCGCTTCTTAAATTCTTCGGGCCGCGTCCGCGCCGCTTCAATGTATGCAATCCGAATACGCTTATATGATTCGGAAAAACGCCGATAGTTTTCCCAGACGGTTTCTTCTTCTTTCAACTTGTCGATTATATCATTCGGGAAGACAAAAGGTTCCGACAAAACGGCCTGTATTTTATCCTTAAATTCAGGATGTATCATCCCATTCGCCGACAGCCATTCAAGTCTTTCCTTGTTGGCTTGCGAATAGGTGCTTTTGGGGTTTCTGGGAGTGAAGCGCTGAATTTTATGTTCCCGGTCGAGCGATTTAATCGTGCTGTCAATCCAATCGAAACAAAGGGCTTCTTCAACCGCATCGTTGTATAAAACGCTTTTTTCGCCTGACGACTTACCGGGAAATACAAACCAAATTTCATTGGCTGTGTCAAAATTGTCGGTCAGCCACTTTCGCCAGGCATCCCGATTTTCAAAATACTTTATTTTCTTTTCTGTCGCCATAACAACTCATTTAAAATACCCTGCGGACCGCATAATTCGCAGGGTATTTTGTTTTAGAACCGGCCCCCGGAAACCTACAAATCGTATGCTACGAATGTGTATTGCTCCTGCTCGTCGACCGCCAGGGCGATCAGCTGGCTGCGGGTTTCATTGCAGGCTATGGCCTGGACCCTACGGCCGAGATCCAATTTCTTCCGGGGATTTCCGTCCCAGTCGAAAAAATAGACCGTCGACATCCGCCAATCTTTGTCGGAGACCAGTTTTCCCTCTTCGCACAAAACGAAAAAACCGTCTTTATCGAAAGCCGTTGCGAGTGCTCCTTTCCGGCAATCTTTTTCCCAGCGGACGAAATAGCTCTGCTGCCCCGGATCGGACACCGGCAGATAGGAGGGTTCGGCGAAGCGGTACTCCCGGGTAAGGCAGATATTCCGGGGATCGGAACTGTCGAAAAACTGAAAGACGGAACCGAAAAAAGAAGCGTAGGCGATCCGCGTCCCGTCGCCGTTCATATTGAGAACTCCCTGGTAGGCGAGCTGCAATTCGTTGCGGCCAGTCCCGGAATCGGAATCGCGGTAAGCCCCGAAACCGCTGATTTTACCGCCGTCTCCGCCGAGCAGGCTGAACGGGGCATCCGACGGCTCTCCGCCCAAGACAGCCATTCCCGCATAACGATCAGCTCGGGCGCATGCCGCCAGCCCGAAATAGCCCCGCTGGAAAGGAACGGCAGTTATGGAAGGATTCGGAAGAAACAACTCATCCGACGGAATGCGCAGTATTTTACCGGAATTGGCGTCGTATACGTGCAGCGCATTCCCGGAAAGCCAGATCGACGCTACATTCAAGAGTTCGTTCCCGGCCCGGCCCAAAGAAACCAGATCGTTCCAGCGCCCGTCGTTCAGGTTGTAAACCCGTATCGCTTTCGGGGTCCTGTGGTTCGTGCAGATCAGCACGCTGTCCGCACTGAGCAGCAGAACCGGTTCCTGAATAGCGTCCGGACCGATACACAGGGATGCAGGCGTCGGGGTTTCCGTTTTCGGGAACAGCGATGTCAGGGAGTCCGCCGAACCGGTTTTACAACCGGTAAGCAGCCAGAGGAAGGCCGCCAGGGAAATGATTTTTTTCATTGTATTCAAATTAAGACAAACCGCAGAAACTCTACCGTGATCCCAGCCAGAGGAAGACCATGCCGACCAGGATAAAGGCCAGATCGACGGCTTTGGAGCGCAGGTTGCGCTCGCGGAACAGTACGGCGCCGCAGAGGAACGATACCACAACCGAACTGCGGCGAACCATCGACACGATGGAAATCATCGCATCGGGCTGGTGCAGGGCGTAAAAGTAGGCGAAATCGGCCAGTACCAGAAAGACCGAAATCAACGGAATAGCCCAACTCCAATGGAACGGAGTGGTCGTGCGGCGGCGCGGCCACCAGAGAATGCCGATGACCACCGACATCAGGCCGAACAGATAGAGGTTGCACCACCCCTGCACGAAGACCGGATCGAGGCGCGACATGATAAATTTATCGTACAAGCCGCTCGCGACAGCCGCAACAGCCGCCACCGCAATGAAAATTATCCAGATGTTGTGGCGGAAATCGACACCTTCGCGCCGGCCCGAACGACTCAGCAGGAAGAGCGACACGAGTGCAAGGGCGACGCCGGTCCACTGGTAGGCGTTGAGCCGCTCGCCGAAGATCAGGAGCGCACCGATGAGCACCATAACGGGGCGCGTGGCGTTGATCGGGCCGACGATGGTGATGGGCAGGTGCTTCATGGCGAAATAGCCGAAAATCCACGAGGTGAGGACGATGGAGGATTTGAGCAGCACCAGTCCGTGGGCGGAAAGCGTACCGGGCGAAGCAGCCAGCACCGTACCGTCGAACCATCCGAAGCCGCATTCTGCCGAAATGATCATCGGCAGCAGGAAAAGCGCTGAAAAAAAGGTGTTGAGCAGCAGTACGGGCAGCACGGCGTTCCCGGTGAGGGACTTTTTCTTGGCCGCATCGTAGAAGCCGAGCAGCGCTGCGGAAGTGAATGCGAGGGTGAGCCACATACGAAAGGAAAGGCGGCCGGAGCCGCCTTCATCTATTTGATCTCGTCGCTGTAAACGGCGCCGGGAAGGTCGTGTAAATTATAGCGCGAAGCCATCGACATGCCGTAGGCTCCGGCGGATTTGATCGTCAGCAGGTCGCCGCGGTGCGTCTTGCGCAGGGTGACGTTTTCGTCGAACACGTCCGTCGATTCGCAGGCCGTACCGACCACCGTATATTTATCGCGCACCTCGTCGTCCTTGGCCGTGATATTCTCAATGTTGTGGTAGGAGCCGTACATGGCCGGACGGACCAGCTCGGTCATCGAAGCGTCGACGATCACCAGCTTGCGGCCCGTGGCGGTGGTCTTATTGAAGAGCACCGTCGTGATCAGTTCGCCGCATTCGGCGACGATCGAACGGCCGAACTCGAAGTGCACCTCGCGGTCGCCGATGCGAAGGTGGTTGTGGACGATCGAGAACAACGAAGCGAAATTGGGAATCGGCTCGTTCTCGGGAACGTCGTAGTTGACGCCCAAACCGCCGCCCACGTCGACGAACCGGAACTTGCAGCCCAGTTTCTCGAGGTTTTCGACGATGACGTTCACCTTGTTGCACATGTTTTCGAAGACGTGCAGTTCGCGGATCTGCGAACCGATGTGCAGGTGAATGCCGATGATGTTGACGTTCTTGAGCGACTTGATCTCCTTGGCGTGTTCGAGGACCTCTTCGTAGGAGATGCCGAACTTACTGTCGGCCTGGCCCGTGTCGATACAGTGGTTGGTCTTGGGGTCGATGTCGGGGTTGATGCGCAGCGCGATGTCGGTCACCTTGCCGGCCTCGGCCGAAAGGGCGTCGACGAGTTCCAGTTCCTGGATCGACTCGCAGTTGATGGCCAGGATATTCTGCTCGATGGCATACTTCAGCTCCTTATCGCGTTTGCCCACACCCGCATAGACGATACCCTTGGGGTCGAAGCCCGACTCGATGGCTTTGCGCAGTTCGTTGCCCGAGGCGCAGTCGATACCCAGCCCGTATTCGCGGATGACTGCGAGCAGGTGGTCGTCGTAGTTGGCCTTGATGGCGTAGTGGACTTTATAGCCGTATTTTTTCGACTCGTAGACGACGCTTTCGAGGGTCTGGCGCAGCAGCGCCATGTCATAGAGGTAGAACGGGGTTTCATAGCCCCGGAGCTTGGATGCGATTTGTCTGCTTAACATGTATACCTAACTGCTTGATTGAAGTCGCAAATATAAGTGTTTCGGTTCAATTCAGCAAATCGAATCCTACTTAAATGTATGGGAGACCGATAAAACCGGATAAAAACACCCGCGAAACGAACTTCCGTAAATTCAAAATAATTCGTATATTTGCGACCAAATAAACAGCCGCCAGGCAGGCGGCTCTCCGGAACAGCCCGAACAAAGGCCGTTCCGGGAGAGGGCCGGGACTGCCTTCGCACACATTTTTACATATGAAAAATATCCGAAATTTCTGCATCATAGCCCACATCGACCATGGTAAGTCGACGCTCGCCGACCGCCTGTTGGAAAAGACCAACACGCTCAACCAGCGCGAAATGCAGTCGCAGGTGCTCGACGACATGGACCTCGAACGCGAGAAAGGAATTACGATCAAGAGCCATGCTATCCAGATGGAATACACGGCCCGCGACGGGCAGCAGTACACGCTCAACCTGATCGATACCCCGGGGCACGTAGACTTCTCGTACGAGGTGTCGCGCGCAATCGCTTCGTGCGAGGGGGCGCTGCTGGTGGTCGACGCGACGCAGGGCATTCAGGCGCAGACGATTTCGAACCTCTACCTCGCCGTGGGGCACGACCTGGAGATCATCCCCGTGCTGAACAAGATCGACATGGATTCGGCGATGATCGACGAAGTGAAGGACCAGGTGATCGACCTCATAGGCTGCAAGGACGAAGACATTCTGCTCGCCTCGGGTAAAACAGGACTGGGTGTCGAAGAGGTGCTGGAGGCTATCGTACACCGGATTCCCGCTCCCAAGGGCGACGAGAACGCACCGTTGCAGGCGCTGATTTTCGACTCGGTATTCAATCCCTTCCGCGGCATTATCGCCTATTACCGGGTATTCAACGGCACGATGCGCAAAGGCGACCACGTGAAATTCTTCAACTCGGGCAGCGAATACGACGCCGACGAGGTGGGCGTGCTGAAACTCAAGATGCAGCCCCGACAGCAGATCAAGGCCGGGGACGTGGGGTATATCTGTTCGGGGATCAAAACCTCGGCGGACGTGAAGGTCGGCGACACGATCACCTCGGTGACCAATCCCGCCAAGGAGGCCATCGCAGGTTTCGAGGATGTCAAGCCGATGGTCTTCGCGGGTGTTTACCCCGTCGAGGCCGACCAGTATGAAGACCTGCGCGCCTCGCTCGAAAAGTTACAGCTCAACGACGCTTCGCTCACGTTCGAGCCGGAGAGTTCGCTGGCGCTGGGCTTCGGATTCCGCTGCGGATTCCTCGGACTGCTGCACATGGAGATCATCCAGGAGCGGTTGTACCGCGAATTCGACATGGACGTTATCACGACCGTTCCCAACGTATCGTACCGCATCACCACGACACAGGGCGACATCGTCGAAGTGCACAACCCCTCGGGGCTTCCGGAAGTGACGAAGATCGACAAAATCGAAGAACCTTATATTCAGGCGCAGATCATTACCAAAGCGGAGTTCCTGGGCAACGTCATCAAACTGTGCATCGACAAGCGCGGGGTGATGAAAAACCAGACATTCCTCACGCAGGACCGCGTGGAGGTCAATTTCGACATGCCCCTCTCGGAGATCGTCTTCGACTTTTACGACAAACTCAAAAGCATTTCAAAAGGTTACGCCTCGTTCGACTACCACCGCACGGGATTCCAGCCTTCGAAACTGGTCAAGCTGGATATTCTGCTCAACAGCGAACCGGTGGACGCGCTTTCGTCGCTCACCTACACGGACCACGCCTATGATTTCGGACGCAAGATGTGCGAGAAACTCAAGGAGCTGATCCCGCGCCAGCAGTTCGACATCGCCATACAGGCCGCCATCGGCGCCAAGATCATCGCCCGCGAAACGGTGAAAGCCGTACGCAAGGACGTGACGGCGAAGTGCTACGGCGGCGACATTTCGCGTAAGCGCAAACTGCTCGAAAAACAGAAGAAAGGCAAAAAGCGCATGCGCCAGATCGGTAACGTCGAAGTACCCCAGTCGGCATTCCTCGCCGTGCTGAAAATGGATTAGAGCCATGAAAAAGACCATCATCGACCTCTTCGAAGCCTCCGTATGGAAATACGGGGCCAAAACATTCCTGCTGGAAAAGCGACACCGCAAATTCGAACCCACGACTTACGCCGAAACCCGGGAACAGGCGTTGGAAGTCGGAGCGGGACTTGCCTCGATGGGCATCCGCCCCGCAGACAAAGTGGCGATCCTGGCCGAAGGCAGCAACGCATGGATCATCTCGGAACTGGGATTGTTCTACGCCGGAGCCATCAGCGTACCCCTGTCGGTGAAACTCGAAGAGTCGAACGACCTGCTGTTCCGGCTGCGGCACGCCGAGGTCAAGGCCATTTTCGTATCTAAACACCAACTGCCGAAAATCCGCCGCATCCGCGCCGAACTGCCGCAGTTGGAACATGTGATCGTTCTCGGGCACATTCCGCTGGAGTCGGGTGAGACGGCCTACGGGACGCTGAAACGCATGGGGCGCGATTATCTCGCCAAGAACAAGGAGGAATTCATGAAGATCGGGCAGGCTATCCAGAACGACGACTACGCCTCGATCACCTATACGTCGGGAACGACGGCCGACCCGAAGGGCGTCGTGCTGACGCACCGCAACTACACGGCCAATGTCGAGCAGTCGCTGTCGCGCATCGACATCCCGTCCCATTACCGCACGCTGATCATCCTGCCGCTGGACCATTGCTTCGCGCATGTCGCAGGATTCTACATCGTGATCGCCTGCGGCGCATCGGTGGCAACGGTTCAGATCGGCTCGACGCCGATGGAGACGCTCAAGAATATTCCGCAGAACATCCGCGAGGTGCAGCCGCACTTCCTGCTGTCGGTTCCGGCGCTGGCCAAGAATTTCCGCAAAGGCATCGAAAGTTCGATACGCGCCAAAGGCAAGTTCACCGAAGGACTGTTCAACCTGGCGCTCCGCACGGCATATATCTACAACCGGGACGGATACAGCAAAGGGCGCGGCTGGCGCATCGTGCTCAAACCCGCCGTTGCGCTGTTCGATGCCATCCTGTTCCGAAAAGTGCGGGAAGCGTTCGGCGGCAGTTTGCAGTTCTTCGTCGGCGGAGGGGCGCTGCTCGACACGGAGTTACAGCGTTTCTACTATGCCATCGGCATTCCGATGTATCAGGGTTACGGACTCTCGGAAGCGACGCCCGTGATCTCGGCCAATTCGGGCAAATATCACGGACACAAATTCGGTTCATCGGGCAAGATACTCATTCCGCTCGATCTGAAGATTCTCGACGAGGAGGGGAATGAAGTTCCCCGCGGACAGAAGGGCGAAATCGTGATCCGCGGCGAGAACGTCATGGCCGGATATTGGAAAAATCCCGAAGCTACGGCCGACACCGTGCGCGACGGATGGCTGCACACGGGCGACATGGGCTATGTCACGGAGGACGATTTCCTGTATGTATTGGGACGCTTCAAAAGCCTGCTGATCGCATCGGACGGCGAGAAATACAGCCCCGAGGGGATGGAAGAGGCGATTGTGGACAAATCGCCGTATATCGACCAGATCATCATCCACAACAACCAAAGTCCGTTTACGGGGGCGATCGTGGTTCCCAACCGCGAGGCGCTGCGCCGCGAACTGGAAGCCCGCAAAACGCCCGAAGCGGAGCGCGCCGCCGTTGCAGCGGAGATCATCGGGGGTGAAATCGACCGTTACCGGGCCGGAGGTCCTTACGCCGGAGAGTTCCCCGAGCGGTGGCTGCCCGTAGGGCTGGCTATTGTAGACGAGGCCTTCACGGAGCAGAACGGGTTGGTGAACAGCACGATGAAAGTCGTCCGCGGGAAGGTCGAAGAGCATTTCCGCAGCCGGATCGACTATCTCTACTCAGCCGACGGACGCAACCTGAAAAATCCCGAAAACCTCGCATCGCTGAAAAAAATCGTGGATTAAGCGCTATTTTCGGGGGCCGAAAACTTGACAAATAAAAAAAACGGAGTAACTTTGTACTCCGTAATGCGGAAATAGCTCAGTCGGTAGAGCATCAGCTTCCCAAGCTGAGGGTCGCGGGTTCGAATCCCGTTTTCCGCTCTGGAAGCCTTGAGAAAGAGGCAGAAATAAAGAGCAAAAACCTTATGTATCAATGATATGTGAGGTTTTTTCGTTTTCAGGTCGAAGCTGAAAAAAGCAACGGAATGCAGGTTTTTACGACCTTATCGGTGACCTGTTTCGCTCACACCTAAAATAGGTCACTAATGTAAGTTATTGCATTAATTATCAGCTTTTTGCCCCGCAACAATTCTATGCTGTAAACGTATTACTAACAAACTATTTACAGCAGTATGGAAAAAAAGACTTTCAACAAAGTTGAAGTTCATTCTCGCCTCGGCATAGCTCGAACAAGTTCGGCTATGCCCTCGGCTCGGCGAACTTTCAGTGTGGTTTTCTTCTGCAAGAAAACCAAAGTAACGAAAAAGGGCAAGGCCCCGATCTATGTGCGCATCAAGACCTGCGGCACGGCTACGGAGATTTACACGCGATGCCAAATCGAACCGGAGCGTTGGAATCAACGGCTTGAACGGTCGCTCTATAAGGACGAGATAGACCAACAGATCAACAGCATCGTCGCCAGCTACCGGGCCAATGTCCTCGCGGCCTATGACCAGTTAATCAAGGAGGGCAAAGAGCCGACGTGCTTTGCTATCAAACACCGTCTTGAAAACCCTTCGGGTAATGCGCGGATGTTCCTCGCGGAGTTTGGGAAGTATTGCGACAAACGGCAGAAAGAGGTCGGAACACGTATCACCCAACTAACGGCGAACAAGTATCACCGCCTGCTTCGCTACCTGAAAGAATATATGCAGGCGCAATACAAAAAGGAAGATATTCCGCTGGATATAGTTAATTACGAGTACCTCGACGGACTGAACACCTTTATCCAGACGGCCCATAACTGCAAGACCAACGGTGCGGTCAATCTGTTGTGCTGCCTTAAAAACTTTATGCTGTATGCTATCCGCAACGAGTGGATCGAAAAGAATCCGTTTCAGTACTACAAACTGAAACCCGAACACAACAAGTCGAAAGACCACCTGACAAAGGCGGAGTTGGACACCCTTATTCGCAAACCGATGCCCAACGAGCGGATAGAACGCATCCGGGACGTGTTCGCGTTCTGCTGCCTGACGGGATTAGCCTTTACGGATGCCGACCACCTGCGCCCGGAACATATCAGCACGGATGATAGCGGGCAGTTGTGGATTCACAAGCCCCGCGAGAAAACCGCCGTAATGAGCCGCATCCCTTTGTTGCCGCACCCGGTGAAACTTCTGCGAAAGTACGAACACGACCCGAATTGCAGACAGCGCGGAAAGATGCTGCCCGTACCGAGCAACAGCAAGATGAATGCCTATTTGAAGGAACTTGCGGGCATCTGCAATATCGACAAGACGCTGACGACGCACGTCGCCCGGCATACGTTCGCTTGCCTTGCGGTGGAGTACGGTATGCCGATAGATGTGCTGGCAAAGATTCTCGGCCACACCAATACGAATATGACGCGGCATTATGCCAAGTTCTCGGAGGGCTTGATCGGCCGGGAGATGCAGAAATTCGGAAGTCTGTTAAATTAGATCTTAGAAAATAAAGCGATGTGCTTCTTATAATAATCGTCAAGTTGATGAATCAAATCCAAAAACTCCTCATACATAAATGCAAAATTACCGCCGTCATTCTTCATTCGATCAATTATTGGATTATCAAAAATGGACATAAAAAAGCAACCGCGTATCTTGGATAAGATTGCCATTAATTCTGCATCTATATACTTCTCGAAAAAAAAGATAGCCATAATATTTTGCCTATTATATAAATTTACATACGAAATGTATTCTACCCAAGTAAGATTCTTTAGATTTTTGCTATCTACCATAGGGGCAGTCCTATCACTGAGCTTTAGATTGTCGAAAATTTGGAATACGGTTTTCTTATCAGGATAATCGGCAATTTCATTGATATTTTGTACATTTGCTATATTATGAATTATTCCTTTTCCGGTATTGATAATATCGACAATATGTTGCCCAACAATAGGATATATCTTGCGAAAAGCTCTCATCTCTTCTGCATGGTGATCTACCAGATAAATTAGATAAGCAAGTAAGTAACCGGAAAGCAGCATGTTAAATATTCTGCCAATACTATCGGCAGAGGGAAAAATCGCAGGTATGTGGATTAGCCAAATTTCATAAACCACTACAAATATAAAACTAACGCTTGCATACAAGGTCAAATCGAGCCGGATAGTTGAACGGTATTGAGACCGCTTTTTGATTTTCTTCATATCCTTAGGAATTATTAATCAAAACAAAGTTAATAATATTCTGCCCAATGCAATAAATAGCAATATAAAAAGGGATAACAAGAAAGGCGGGGCGCACGGGATTCGGAATGATCCCTGATGCGCCCCACCTTTTCATTTACACCAACCTAAAACGGGTCTTGGGCAGGTCTGTAATTCTTTGTCAGCGTTTCCCGAATCACTGATTCGGGATAGAGGATGTTACGCTCGCTAATTGCGACAAACGGTATCTGCCGCGTATCGCGGAGCGTCTGCAAGGTTCGGGGAGAGATGTGCAGCAGATCGCAAACCTCGCTGCCCGTCAGGTTGTTCTCTGCCCCGACCGGAGGACGATAGTTCTTATCGGCCAGTTGCAGGGTTTCTTCGGCCCGGTCGATCATAGCGAGCAACTCCCGGACTTCCTCGCTCTCCATCGTTAAATAGTCCGATTCCATGTTACACCCCTTTTCTGATTGTCCGTGCCTGCAGAAACCCGGTTACATCAGCTTCCCGGTAGAAGAACTTACCGCCGACATTCGAATAGGGCAGTACCCGCTTGTCGCGGTAGCTTTGGAGCGTGCGTTTGGAAATCCGCAATCGCTGACAAACCTCCGCCCCGTCCAGTCAGCCGTCGGGCGACGGCGGGTTATAACGCTTCCCGGTTCGTTGTGATTGAGCAGCCAATGTTTTCAGCCGTTCCGTAAGCGCTCTTCATACGCGCTCGTCCATACAAATACTTGTCATAAAAATTTGAATTAAATAGGTTAATAATAAATTTCATTTGCAAGGTAATACCGAACCGAAGGTTTCCGGATATATGGCCGCTCCATGCCGCCCAGACCGTCTGCCTTCGATGCTCCTGCAAATCCGACGGCAATATAAGGGACGCCCCGCTGTTTTGATGCTGTTTACGCCCTCGTTCTCCCTCGATCGCCCTAATTGGCCCCATGAATCTCGGTGTTCCTGCAAACTTGGCGGCAAGATAAGGGCAGCGTCCCGACTTGGTGCTGTCCGGGGAGTGAACGGTTATGAACGGTGCTAATTGACCCCGAAAACCGGACAAAATCAGCCGCAGTTTCGGGGTATCAGTGCCAAAATCCAACATCCGGAGGTTTTGTCCATACTACGGAGCAGTTCCGCGCAGCAGGGCGCAATAATATCAGGCATGTAACAGATTGGAAAATTGTGTATTATCTTCGCCGCAAATCTTAAAATCCGACACATTTATGACTACCCGAACCATCCATTCCACTCCGGCGATCTTCCGCCCGTCGTGAAGAGCCGCCCGCCCTGAAATCAGCTCTCCGATCTCCCGCCTTTCGGGGTACTGACTTTCCCGCTCTGTCCGCCTGCGCCTTTGCGTGAGCGTCGATGCGATACGTCCCGCCTTTGCCGCCCTAAGCCTCCGCCGACTATATCCGGCGGGTCTTGCGGGCCAGCTTCGGCGTGCCGTGTCCGGGGCTTCGGCCCCGGCATCGACCGCTCCCGAAACGGGAGGAAGCAAGGTTGTGTTTTCGTGCCACAAAAATCCGTCTCCGACGTTTTTTGCGACCACTTCAAACAACCTTGCTCTGCGAGGCCATCCCATTCGGACTGCTCCCGGCGCGGGTCGCATTCCGAACCGCCCGCCGCTCCCTGCGGTCGCCGCGGGCTTGGGATTCGGGGCGTCTGCGACGCGGGTTTACGACCGTGCCCGCTTCACTCGTTTTACCCGGTCATCCGGCAGCGGTCGGACGTGCGGCCATGCGCTGAACTAACACGGGTTCGCACATGGCCGAGAACCGAAAGAACAAGGGCGGCAGACCGCCCAAAACCGCCGCCGCAAAACACTCCGAAACCGTCCGTTTCCGCGTAACGGCCGCCCAGATGCAAACCCTGCAACAAAGCGCAGCGAAAAGCAGGCTGACCCTGTCGGAATACGCCCGGCAAATGGTGCTTGCCGGAAAAGTCATCGCCCCGGCCAGCCCCGAAGAACTGGGCCTGATTGCCGAGCTGACCCGCGAGAAGAACAACCTGAACCAACTTGCCAAAGTCCAAAACGCCGCAGGAGCCGCAACGCGGGAAGCAGAACTGATCCGGATCATCCGGTTTTACAATCGGGTGATTGCCAAACTGAAAAGAGAGTAGCAATGATAGGAAAAATCGTAACGGGCAAATCGTTCGGCGGAGCCGTCGAGTATGTCCTCAGGAAAGAGAAAGCCCGCCTGCTGGATAGCGACGGGGTAGATACCGAAAGCATCCGGTCGATAATCGACGACTTCAACTTCCAGCGCAAGGCCCGCCGGGAGATCGCAAAGGTCGTGGGGCATATCTCGCTCTCGTTCCATCGGGACGATGCGCCGACGCTGACCGACGATCGGATGCGGGAACTGGCGGCGGCCTACATGGAGTGCATGGGCATTGCCGATACGCAGTATATCGTCGCCCGACACAACGACACGGAACATCCCCACCTGCATATTATCTACAACCGGGTGAAATACGACCGGACGCTTGTGGCGGATAAGAACGAACGCCGCCGGAACGTCAAAGTCTGCAAACAGCTTAAACGCCGATACGGGCTGACATTCTCCAACGGCAAGCGGGACATAAAGAGTGAATGGCTTCACGGAGCGGACAAGGTGCGGCAGGAGGTGTTCGACGCCATAACCCGCATCCTGCCCAAATGCGACCGGATCGCCGACCTGTCGGCCAAACTGAAACGGCAGGGGATCGGCGTGCAGTTCGTCCACCGGGGCAACGACCCGAAGAAAGCGGTTCAGGGCGTAACCTTTACCAAAGACAGACTGACATTCAAAGGCTCGCAAGTAGACCGCAAATTCAGCTATGCCGGATTGTCGAAGACGATCCGCGAACGGGTCGAGGCGTTGGCACGGGAAGCAGCCGACGAGGAGATCAAATACATGCGGGAAAGACGGCGGGAGCAGGAACGCGACACAACGCCGAAGCCGCGGAAAGAAGAAAGACCGCAACCGCCGCAGGTCAAACGGGAAGAAACACCCCGCCTGCAACAGTCGCGGCAGACACAACCGGCTTCAGCCGTACCGAAACCCTCCGCGCCGCAGCAGGTCGAAATCGGCGGTACACGCTTTACGCAGGCGCAATGGCGGCAATTGCAGGAGAACCGGACGCTGCGGATAATCGTTCGCCGCAGCGATGCAAATATGCTGCGCGAATACTGGTTCGACAATGCAGGCCGGTTGCAATACACCCTTATCGCCCTGCGGCGCAGGAATGAAGCCTTTACACGTGAATTGGTTACGGCGATAAAAGGCTGTCGGCTGACGGTGCAGGACCAGAAACAGTTGTATTCCGAGCAGGGGTTGATTAAGGCATTCCGCAGGCAGGACGGAACGGTTTATCGCTCCCGGTTCGGGGTGGAATCAAAGCCCGGACAGAAAGATATGCTGACAGAGTGTATATTATCTGTGCAACAGCCGCAAGAGGTAAAGCCTGACACAAAGCCGCAGGTGAAATCTGAACAGCAACACAAAGAGCGGCCGCAGGTGATTACAATACCGCCGAAAAAAAGAGGACGGCATATTTAACTTAAAAGGGGAATATACGAAATCAGTAACTTTCCGATAATAATGCAAATTTATTATCTTTGTTTAGGTTAAATTCTTGATACTATGGACATGTGTTTGAATCTTGGAGTAATAGATTGGACTGCAATAGGTACTATTGCAACATCTATCATGGTTGTTGCGACGTTCGTAACGATATATATTTCTATCAAGCAGGATAAAATGAGCAGGGGATTTCAAACTCTTCTGATAAAGCAGCAGCAGGCGCAACAAAAGTTAGATGATATGGTGAATAATGTTTTGAATATTAACAACAATATCAATCCATTTCATATTTTGCATTATTCGAATAAATTAACAGCCAAAACTTTTACCGAAGATGATAGACAAGCATTAGAAAAATTAGCCGTTGATGATAGTCTAAACAATACCAATTTAACTTTACAAATGATTAGATTAAACAACTATTCCTCTGCAAAGTCATTGTTGGATTGTCTTCATCAAATCCGTGCTGATTATGGCCTTTGGCAACGAACCGTTACTTCTCTATATCAGTATGTATGCTTTTCTAAAGAGTCGAAGCAACAAATTGATATTCTTGAACAGACTGTTACCTTAATAACAACCGAAATGGTCAATAAATGTATAATAATCGACCCTCGCTATAAGCAGATCACAGCAGAAATATTATGTTCGGAACAAAAGCCGATTGATAAAGCCTTAACTATACTCAAAATATTTGAAGCAGAAATAGTTAAATATATCCTTACAAAGAAAGATAAACTTGAAACTGAGCTAATCCAATTTGTAAAAAGCGAACAACAAAGAGTTGATAACATAATAATAAAAAAGTGACCGTATATATTCGGTCACAATCCAATTCTCTGAAATTGCAATGCCGGTCAAGATGATCGATTAGGATGGTATTAATCTGTATAATGAAGTAATGAAACAAACTTCATACAATAATTATATATCCCGTAGACATAGCAAAAATATGTCTATATATCAAAGCTTCTATTGAAAAATATATATAAAATCATGTTAATTGCCTGTTTATTAAAACTCGAATTTTGTTAATTAGCTCAAGTTGATCAGTTAGTAAATAATAAAAATCATACGGTGGCTTCTTTTTTTCTTCAAATAATATAATGTTCATAGTCTTAATATCTAACTCAGATAATAAAACATGAATTCTAGAGTGTTTTATAGAACTAACCGCAACAAGATTAAGTAGCCCATTGTATTCTTTTATACTATCACGTGCATCATTTATTTTCTGTTGTAGTTCATGGTTATTTTCCTTCAAATCTGCTCGTATTTGGGAAAAATCCTGATCGATATTAACTTTTCGCTTATACCACAAATTCATCAAACGATTACATTCATCACAATTTCTAATATTACTATTGGAACATTGCTTGTGAATTTTTTTTAATTTTCGTTCATCACGCTTTTGTTCATCGACCATTTGAGTTAATACTTGTAACGGGTCATCCATTTGTTGGACTTTTCGCTTATTTAGAGAAATTAGTCGAGCAAGATTATCTGTAATTAGTTGGCTATATGAACAGGTTACTTTTAGAATTTCTATAAGATTAGTCTTGTATTTTTCTTTTTTGTCATCATGCCGTTTGATGAAAAATGTAATAAGTCCCCCAAGACCAATCGCACCTATAATAGAAATAAGTACTTCCTTCATCTTATATTAGTTTAAGATAATTAATTATCTGCTTATTACAAACCTTTTCCACGATACTGCAGAGTCGTTCGATCTTGGGGACGAGGGCGTCGATGTCGGCTTTGGTGACGATGAAGTTCTTTTTGTTGTAGCGGGCTTCCAGATAAGCGCGGCGCAGCAGGTCGAACAGGCGTTTTTCTTCGTCCGTGTCGCAGGGGAATACTTTTGCCAATTCCAGCGTATAGGGTTTGCACTTCTCGATCAGAAATTGCAGGTCGTGTTCTTTATAACCGTAAAGAATATAGACTAACGGAATTGTTTTCAGATAGCTTTCTGTTGCTTGGTGCAACATGAAAGAACACATTTGATATGTTTCCCGCTCCTGCGCAATTTTGGCATGAACTAAGAAATCTTCAGCATCGGAGAACTTATCATCATAATACTCTTCCGCCATCTTCTTAATCTCAGCATAATCCAGTTCTCCGGGCGTCGCTAACTGACATTCGCCCGAATCGTAGAGCATGATTCCCTTTGCGACTATCTCGACGTAGAAATAACGTCCCATCGTCAGGGCGTCGTTCAGCTTGGAGATACTTTCGTTGATAATCTGGGGTCGGGGCAGGTTCTCGTCGTTCTTCCCGGCAGCAAACCGCTCCCTTACGCGGGCCTCTACCGTGCTTTCCCTTTCTCCCAGCCGACGCTTGGTCACGACCAGCAGATCGTAGTCGCTCATGTAGATTGTCCGCACGCCGTAGTCGCGCCGTTCGTCGCGTTCGACATAGGTATTTGCCGCATAACTCCCGTATAGGATAATCATAACGACATCTTTCACCTCGTCGCGGATCAGTGCGGCCAATTCGCGTAAATCCCGCTGTTT
>ENA-UEPG01000392-UEPG01000392.1-human-gut-metagenome-genome-assembly--contig:-NODE-392-length-45686-cov-19.402179_pt1 | contig 45686 bp, 47 predicted proteins | sample MGYA00242893_ERZ507902 | MGnify/ENA primary metagenome ERZ507902 (study PRJEB26167, sample SAMN06115491) | human gut metagenome | host: Homo sapiens | place: China:Gansu | collected 2015-04-23...
TCATTCCTTCTGTTTCATTCAGTGCATTCCAGATATTACCTGCGATTACACCTGCTTTTTCTTTCAACATTTGCTTTTGAAATTATAGTTAGACATGCTTTAAAAATCATCCGGCCCGAAAGCTTTCAGATTTTATTTCGGGGACAAAGATAGTTATTTTTATGTTATATAACACTTTATTGAATCTTTTTTTGCTGATTTTGTAATAAAAAAGCATTTTATCCCCTTATTTAGGGTGTTTTTCGAGGTATTCTACCCAAATTCTTGCCGCCTCTTCCACCATTTTAGCACACGGTCGTTTGCTATAATATTGAGTATTACGTTCTTCGGGAACAGTCGAAATCGGCTCTTTTTTCTTTAATCCCAACAATTCTCCGCAAATCAACGACCCGTTGCGTTTTTTAAATTCGGCAGCCAATTCCTGCACTACCGCATAGTTTGCAGCTTTTCCTTCACGATCTGTCGCTTCGGTAGCTCCGGTTTCCAGTCCGGCTATCAGGAACAGTCCGCAAGCAGCCCCGCATGTCTCACGCATCCGCCCGATTCCTCCGCCAAAAGAGGCTGACATACGCACTGCCTGCTCCTGTGTGAAACCATACATATCGGCAAATGCAGCTACTACAGACTGCGAGCAGTTATATCCGCTCTTAAAAAGTTCTACAGCTTTTTGTATTCTATCTTCCATGCTATTTTCTGTTTTTATTCTATTTCCAAAGCCATTGGACAATGATCTGAATGTACGGCATCGTTCAGTATGCTGGCACTTTTCAGCATCGGACGTACCGGCTCACTGGTCATGCAATAGTCAATCCGCCAGCCTTTATTCTTGGCACGCGAATTAAAACGATAGCTCCACCACGTATACTCCTGTTTCTCCGGATAGAGCAGACGGAAAGAATCAATAAATCCTGCAGAAAGGAAACGAGTCATCCATTCCCGTTCTTCGGGCAGGAAGCCGCTGTTCGTGGCATTCCGGACAGGATCATGAATATCAATCGGCTCATGACAGATATTATAGTCACCGCAAAGGATAAGGTTCGGACGAGTCTTGCGCAGCTCTGTCACATATTTCTGAAAGTCTTCCAGCCACACCATTTTAAATGCCTGCCGTTCGTCTCCGCTCGTTCCCGAAGGATGATAAACACTGACTACGGACAAGTCGCCAAAATCCGCACGGATAAAACGCCCTTCATTGTCATAAGCTTCTATCCCCATACCATATTCCACATGATCGGGTTCCTGCTTAGTAAGGATCGCCACACCGCTGTATCCCTTCTTTTGTGCAGAATAGAGATAAGCCCTGTAACCCAAAGCTTCAAATACTTCTGCCGGATATTGGTCCGGCTGTAGTTTTGTCTCTTGCAGACAAAGAATATCCGGATTCTCCTGCACCAGCCATTCCGGCAAACCTTTAGAAACGGCAGCACGAAGCCCGTTCACATTATAAGTAATAATCTTCATCATTTTATAGTTTATAGATTTATGTTCGTTTTATGAAAACAGCAGCATTATATTCAATACCGAAACAATGACTGCAATAGCATATAATACAAAAGTACTCCAACGGCTATTGACATAATTCCCCATTACCTTTCGGGATGAAGTCAACCCTACTTGCAGGAATACCGTGAAAGGCAACTGAATACTCAATATCATCTGCGAAATCAGTAATCCCTTGAATGGATCACCAATAAAGAAAATCAGCAACAGCGCAATTCCCAACGAAAGGATTACTCCTACCTGCGAGTGACTGTCTTTAATATGATATGACTCTCCAAAGATACCTGCAAAGATAGAACCTGCCGCCATTCCGCTTGTTATGGTGGACGAAATACCTGCCATCAACAGAGCCAATGCGAATACGATTGCCGCATTACTTCCCAACAAAGGTTCAAGCAGTGATTTGGCTTGTTGCAATTCTTCCACCTGAATGCCACTTTTAAAGAAAGTAGCAGCAGCCAGCAGAATCATAGCACTGTTAATTGCCCAGCCAACGATCATCGAGAAAAGCGTATCGAACAACTCGTATTTCAATACTTTCTTGATGGACGCATCGTCTTTCTTATTATACTCGTGACTCTGTATTACTTCCGAATGCAGAAACAGATTATGAGGCATCACAACCGCTCCCAGCACACTCATAATAATCAGCATACTACCCTTCGGGAAAGCAGGCGTCACCCAACCCATCGTCGCAGCCGGCCAGTCTATTTCTACCAGAAACAATTCATAAATAAATGAAAGACCGATCACCGAGACAAAAGCAATAATGGAACGTTCTATCTTTTTATAGGAGTTGGTAAAGAGCATGATGGAGACAAAAAGTGTGGTCAGCACCGCCCCCCACATAATAGGCATATCAAACAGCATCTCCAATGCGATGGCTCCTCCCAGAATCTCAGCCAATGAAGTAGAAATAGACGCCAATACCGCCGTACCCAAAATAGGACGGGATACCCATTTAGGAGTATATTTCGTAGCGGCTTCCGAAAGGCAAAGCCCCGTAACAATCCCCAAGTGAGCAACATTATGCTGGAGGACAATCAACATGATAGTGGATAAGGTGACCACCCAAAGAAGTGAATAGCCGAACTCGGAACCTGCGGCAAAATTTGATGCCCAGTTGCCCGGATCAATAAATCCGACAGTTACCAAAAGTCCGGGACCAATATATTTAAAAACATCCAGTCCGCCCAGATAGCGTTTATGATCTTTCCGTTTTAAGTCTTGAAAAATATTCTTCATCATTGCATAATAGTTTATTCAGCACAAATATACTTATAAATAACGACCGAAGGTCGATTTTGGTTCAAAATACCGACAAATAGGGAAAGGTACGGCACAATAAAAAACCTCCGGCAAAATGAATTGCCGGAGGCCAGTGTATATTTTATAAAGGGAGACTTCCGTTAATATCCCATTTCATGCAGTGCATGGCACAACTGATCGGGACAGGACGTCGGTCTGCCACTGCAACGTACTCCTTCAAGTTTCTTGATAACCTCTTCTACCTTCATTCCCTTTACCAGACGTGAAAGTCCCTGAAGATTTCCGTTACATCCTCCCCAAAAGGCAACTTCCTTCACAACTCCATCTTCTACATTCAGTTCGATGTTTGTGCTGCAAGTACCCTGGGTTCTATAAACATATTCCATAATCCGCTTACTCCTCGTTTCCGCCTTCTTCCGGCTTCATGTTTGTATAAACAGTCTGCACGTCATCAAATTCTTCAAGACGTTCTATCATCTTATCCAAAGTTTCGCGTTGTTCCGGAGTTACCTCTTTCAGATCGTTCGGGATATAAGTAAAATCACCGCCGACATCCTCGAAGCCACACTCTTCAAGATGTTTCTGAATAGCGGCATAGCTCTTAGGATCACCGTAGATAGTGATTGTTCCTTCTTCGTCATCCTGTTCGTACTCATCTTCTACGTCGTAATCAATCAGATCAAGGATCAGTTCTTCCATATCCATGCCGTCCTTTATCTTGAAAGTGAACATACATTTATGGTCGAAAAGGAAAGCCAATGATCCCATTGTTCCGAGGTTACCACCAAATTTATTGAATACAGAGCGTACATCGGCTACCGTACGAGTCGTATTATCAGTCAGCGTATCTACAAAGACAGCAATTCCGTGAGGACCGTATCCTTCGTAAGTCATGCTCTTGTAGTCGCTCTGATCCTTACCCATTGCATTCTTAATCGCACGTTCGATATTGTCCTTCGGCATATTCTCACGCTTACAAGTAGCGATGACCGAACGCAGTGTCGGGTTATTTTCCGGTTCCGGACCACCCGCCTTCACGGCAATAGCGATCTGTTTACCCAGTCTTGTAAATGTTTTAGCCATGTGGCCCCATCTTTTCAGCTTTGCGGCTTTTCTATATTCAAATGCTCTTCCCATTGGTTTGTATTAATTTTGAATTGTGAATTTTAAATTTATCTCAATTTTGCATTCAGCTTATCTTCCAGATTCTTCACCAGTTTAGACATGATCTTATCGATCATCTTATCGTTCAGCGTCTGAGTTTCATCCTGAAGCAGGAAGCTGACCGCATACGATTTCTTACCTGCTTCGATGTTCTTACCTTCGTATACATCGAAGAGTTCCACTTCTTTCAGCAGTTTCTTTTCTGTATCGTAAGCGATTTTTTCGATTTCGGCAAACTGTACGTTCTTGTCGAGCAACAATGCCAAGTCACGCTTCACAGCAGGGAATTTGGAAATTTCCTTGTAGCTGATCTTCACTGAACGGATAGCCTTCATCAGTTCTTTCCAGTTCAAGTCGGCATAATACACCTCATTATCTATATCGAATGCTTTCAGCAGTTTCTTCGTCACAACACCGAAAGAGGCAAGACGCTTCCCCCCCTTGGTATGAACAGAAAGTGCGGTAGCGAAAATATCGTCAGTCAGATTGCCAACTACCAGGTTGTGCAAATCCAGTCCCAAACGTTTCAATATATTTTCTACATAAGCCTTCAGTTCGTATACCGAACTGTTTTCATCCGGGTGTGCCCATGAATTAGCGACTTTCTTTCCAGTCACCCACAAACCCAAGTGATAGTCTTCCGAATAGGTAGCCAGTACTTTTTCCGGATTCTTCTTGTCCGCATAGAAGTAATAGCAATTACCGAATTCGAAGAATTTCAAATCGGCATTCTTGCGGTTTGCATTGTGAGCGATGCTTTCCAGTCCACCGAACAGCAATGTCTGACGCATGCAGTTCAGATCGGCACTCAGTGGATTCAGCAGCATCACCAGATGATTGGATGGATAGTTCTCCAGACCGTCGTAGTAAGCGGCACGAGTCAGAGAATTATTCAGTATTTCATTGAAGCCACAGCCAACCAGCTGTTCTGCAACCAGATTCTGTAATTTGTTTGATTTATCATGCTCACCCTTGGTTGTCAGACTGGAGTTCAGCGTAGTCGGGATTTCTACATTATTATATCCGTAGATACGTAGAATATCTTCGATCACATCGCAATCACGCTGTACGTCTACACGATAAGGAGGAACGGCTAATGTCAGTCCGTCAACTGTCTCATTCATGATTTTCATTTCCAGGCTGGTAACAATGCTCTTGATCGTTTCCACGGGAATCACTTTACCAATCAGCGAATTTACTTTCTCATAAGAAAGTTCTACCATAAAGTCTTGTGGAGCTGCAACGCAAACATCCTTAATTTCGGATGAGATAGTGCCACCGGCCAGTTCTTTCACCATCAGAGCAGCCAGTTTCAGACAATAGATTACTCCGTTCGGATCGATGCCACGTTCGAAACGGAAAGAAGCATCCGTATTCAGACCGTGACGACGGGCAGTCTTACGCACCCATGTAGGATGGAAATAAGCGCTTTCGATAAATACATCTGTCGTAGCTTCCGTAGAACCGGAATCCAGTCCGCCGAATACACCGGCAATACACATCGCTTCTTCTTTGTTGCAGATCATCAGATCGCGTTCGTTCAACTTGCGTTCCACTTCATCCAATGTGACGAATGGAGTGCCTTCCGGCAATGTCTTGACAATTACTTCATTGCCTTTTATCTTTCCGGCATCGAAACAATGCAATGGCTGACCGAAAGCATGAACGATATAATTAGTAATATCCACTACATTATTAATAGGACGTACACCGATCAGGCGCAATTTATTCTGCAACCATTCGGGGCTTTCCTTCACAGTAACGCCTTTCACCGTAACGCCGGCATAGTGAGGACAGGCTTCGCTGTTTTCAACCACTACTTCGATATCCAAATCATGATTTTCCACCTTAAATCCATCTACAGATGGACGTTGCAAAGTAGCCTGCTTGCCATTCTGAATCAGGTAAGCATACAAGTCGCGAGCCACACCATAGTGTGAGCAAGCGTCTGCACGGTTAGGAGTAATATCTACTTCGAGTACGTAGTCACTCTTGATATTATAATAGTCTTTGGCGAGAGTACCCGGAACAGCTTCAGCCGGCAACACGATGATTCCTGCATGATCAGTACCAATACCGATTTCGTCTTCTGCACAAATCATCCCTGTAGATTCTACACCACGGATTTTTGACTTCTTGATAGTAAAGCATTCATCACCGTCATAAAGTTTGGTACCCAAAGTGGCAACCACTACTTTCTGTCCGGCAGCTACATTCGGAGCACCGCATACAATCTGTACAGGTTCGCCGTCTCCCAGATTGACGGTAGTGATATGCAAATGGTCGGAATTCGGATGTTCTTCGCAAGTCAGCACTTCACCGATTACGAGTCCTTCCAAACCACCCTTAATGGTTTGCACTTCTTCTACACCACCTGTTTCCAAGCCGATTGAGGTCAGCGCAGCAGCCGTTTCATCGGGGGTCAAATCAAAGTTGACATACTCTTTCAGCCAGTTATAAGAGATATTCATATAATTAAATTTTTATTGTTTCTCAAAAAGTTTCGCAAAGTTAATAAGATTTTTCGGTTGACATAGAACGATTTGAGAGAAAAATGTCAAGAGAAGCTAAACTAACAAGGACCTGACTGTATTATTCCCCAATAAATTCATGGTTGGTGACAAAGTGGCAAAAAAATAAAGGGGTATTCTTTGTCATTTTTGCCACCTATCCCTATCAGAATACAACCTGGCTATACTCTATAAAAAATAATCGACCGCTCGATTGGAGTAAATCGAGCGGTTATTTTCATCTGACTAAGCGGTCATTCTATTCAACCCAAACGAACGTTTTTTAGAAAGGTAACGGCCCTTCCGTTGCACCGAACGGATTATTTCCCTGCGGAACAAAGTCCGGTTCCGGCGGAGGCGGAGGCATAGCACCGGCATTCAGTTTAGACCCCAGCATGGCACCTGCAGGTTCACCCGGCATCGGTATAACCATATCATCTTCCGGATTAGAGAATCGTGTAAACTCACCTTTGAATCGGAGCAAGACTTCACCTACCGCACCATTACGATGCTTGGCTATCACAATTTCCGCCATACCGCGCAGGTCGTTACCACGATCATCCTGATAAATCTTATAATATTCCGGACGGTGAATAAAACACACCATATCGGCATCCTGCTCGATGGCTCCGGATTCACGAAGGTCACTCAACTGAGGGCGTTTACCGTCAATACCTTCACGACTCTCCACACCACGATTCAACTGCGACAAGGCTATAATGGGAATGTTCAACTCCTTCGCCAATCCTTTCAACGAACGGGATATCGTACTAACCTCTTCCTGACGGCTACCGAATGCCATACCACTCGCATTCATCAATTGAAGGTAGTCAATAATAATAATTCTCACCCCATGTTCACGCACCAGACGACGCGCTTTGGTCCGGAGTTCAAACACAGACAAAGACGGAGTATCGTCCACATAAAGCGGAGCATCCAGCAGATCTTTCAGTTTGTAGTCCAACTGTTGCCACTCATAGCTTGCCAATTGTCCACTTTTGATCTTCTCACTCGGAATCTCACAAACATTGGTGATAAGACGGTTGACCAACTGGACGTTACTCATTTCAAGAGAGAACAACGCTACCGGATTCCGATAATCAACAGCAATATTTTTAGCCATAGAAAGTACGAAAGCTGTCTTACCCATGGCAGGACGGGCAGCGATTATAATAAGGTCGGAGTTCTGCCAACCGGAGGTCATCTTGTCCAGTTTCGTAAATCCACTTTCAAGACCACTCAGACCGTCTGTTCGTGCAGCCGCTTTCTGAATCAGCTTATACGCTTCGTCAATTACCGGATTAATCTGCGTATAGTCTTTCTTCATATTCTGCTGGGAAATCTCAAACAACTTACCTTCCGCCTCCTGCATCAAGTCATCCACATCCAGTGTCTCATCAAAAGCCTTGCTTTGAATATTACTGGTAAACGTTATCAATTCGCGCGCCAACGATTTTTGTGCAATAATACGGGCGTGATATTCGATATGTGCGGAAGAAGCAACCTTACTGCTCAACTGAGTAATATAGAACGGTCCACCGACCTCTTCCAACTCACCTCTTTTGCTCAACTGCTCTTTGACCGTCAGAATGTCCACCGGCTTCTGATTAACGGCAAGATCAGTAATGGCAGCATAAATCAACTGATGACGATGCTCATAAAATGACTCCGGGCGAAGAATCTCACTCACCAGCGAATAAGCATCCTTCTCAATCATTAAAGCACCCAACACCGCCTCTTCCAGCTCCGGTGCCTGAGGTTGGATACGACCATAATCATTGACCGGTTGTACTTTAGTTGATTTTGTGTTACGGGAATTTCTTCTTTGTTCAGCCATCTGCTTATATACAATTTTATGATTTACAATTTATGATCCCCGGCTTTTATACATAGTAAAATCCGAAAGGGATGACAAAGATAGAATATAATAATGAAGAAAAGATAAGGAAAAATGAAGATTTTAGTAACTTTGTCACCAATAGCATAAATTCGCAACCCATAATTTAAAATTCAAAAATAATAATTCAGAACGAATATGATCACTTTCCCAAACGCAAAAATAAACCTGGGACTCTCTATTACCGAGAAGCGTCCGGACGGATATCACAACCTCGAAACCGTATTCTACCCCGTCGCTCTCGAAGATGCGCTGGAAATCCGGACCAGCCCCGAAGCGGACAAAAAGTTCTCCCTGCATCAGTACGGAATGGAGATATCTGGTAATCCGGAAGACAATTTAGTGGTGAAAGCATATCTGCTATTAGATAAAGAGTTTCACCTCTGTCCTATCGAGATCCATCTGTACAAACACATTCCTTCCGGTGCCGGACTGGGAGGAGGCTCATCAGACGCGGCTTTCATGCTGAAATTACTCAACGAACACTTTCAGCTGAATTTATCCGAAGATCAGCTGGAAATATATGCCGCAACTTTGGGAGCAGACTGCGCTTTCTTTATCAGAAACGCCCCGACCTTTGCCGAAGGAATCGGTAACATATTCTCCCCCATTCCACTATCCTTAAAAGGATATCAGATTCTGATCATCAAACCGGATGTATTCGTATCAACGCGGGAAGCTTTCGCCAATATTCACCCTCATCATCCCGAATACTCGATCAAAGAAGCGATCAAACGCCCGGTAAATGAATGGAAAGAGATATTAATCAATGATTTTGAAGACAGCGTATTCCCCCAGCATCCGGTGATCGGAGAAATTAAAGCCGAGCTATACAGGCAAGGGGCTGTTTATGCCTCTATGAGCGGTTCCGGTTCTTCCGTATACGGATTGTTCGAGCCGGAAGGAACTTTACCTGAAACCGATTGGGGAACTAACGTATTCTGTTTTAAAGGCAGGCTATAAAAGAGTAACAAAAAACGGTACCACGACTCCCGTCGTAGTACCGTCACAACACAAACACAAAATAAAACACGACAAAACTACTATGCAATCATACCTGTCTATGCCGGAGAGGCATAAGTACCATTTACTCATATTCACATACTCACAAACAGATCAAGCTGATTAGCATCTAATAAACAAATCGCATGAACGATTTGTTTAAACTTTTATGTTAATTAAAACAAATATCTTTTTACTGAATGCCTCTTTCACGGAGTTTCAGCTGCCAATTCCATGCAGAGCGTAAAGTATCTTCTAATGTTTCTACCGCTTTCCAACCCAGTTCCTGGTTTGCATAATCGGGATTAGCCCATACCTTTTCAATATCACCTGCGCGACGGCCTACAATCTGATAATTCAATTTAACGCCGGTAGCTTTTTCAAAGCCATTAATCAGTTCCAATACTGAAACGCCGCGTCCTGTACCGATATTGAATACTTCTACTTTTTCTTTCTGTTTTTGCTCCAAAATACGGCGGATTGCAATCACGTGTGCTTTAGCCAAGTCAACAACGTTGATAAAGTCACGGATACAAGAACCGTCAGGAGTATCATAATCGTCACCGAATACACTTAGTTTTTCACGGATACCCATCGCTGTCTGAGTCAGATAAGGAATCAGGTTTTGAGGAACACCGTTCGGAAGTTCACCCAACAATGCTGTAGGATGTGCGCCAATCGGATTGAAATAACGCAGCAAAATAGCATTGATCGGGGCACCGGAAGCTACTGTATCACGGATAATTTCTTCATTAATCTGTTTTGTATTTCCATAAGGAGATTCCGCTTTCTTGATCGGAGCCTTTTCCGTTACAGGCAACTCATCCGGTTGACCATATACTGTACAGGAAGAAGAGAACACTATGCCTTCTACTCCATGTTTAGGCATTAACTCCAGAAGGTTGATTAAAGAAACCAGGTTGTTACGATAATAAAGCAACGGCTTCTCTACCGACTCTCCTACTGCTTTGCTTGCTGCGAAATGAATAATCGCTTTAATTCCTTTATATTTGGCAAATACGGCATCAAGGCCAGCAAAATCAAGACAATCCAGTTTCTCAAAAGCTGGGCGGATACCGGATACTTTCTCTATATTGTCAACAACGTCAGCACTCGAATTTGATAAATTATCGATAATGATTACTTCGTATCCACTGTTTTGTAGTTCTACAACGGTATGAGACCCAATATAGCCTGTTCCTCCCGTTACTAAAATTCTTTCTTTCATATAATTTTAAAATATGGTTAGTTTTTCGGTTTTCAGTTTGTTTGAGGTACAAATGTATGGAAATAAAATGGAAATGCAATAAACTATCGCAATTTTATTCACAGGAAGATACTTACGGGACGATTTGAGGGCGTTTTGGTATGATAAAAAACATATTCGGTATGAACAGATATAAAGAAAAAGGCCGGAAACAAACTGCCTGTATGTTGCCATACGACAGAGTTTCCAGCCTCTTTATCTAATTATCAACTTAGTCTTTTACACGACGCCAGAGAAGCCCATGAATGCCATTGCCAGCAAACCTGCGGTAATCAAAGCAATCGGAGTCCCCTGCATTCCTTTCGGAATCTTCACCAGGGTCATCTGCTCACGCAATCCGGCAAACAATACCAGTGCCAGACCAAAGCCAAGAGCAGTAGAGAATGCGTATACAACACCTGTCAGCAGATCAAAGTCTTTCTGGATTACCAGGATTGCCACACCGAGAATACAGCAGTTCGTTGTAATCAACGGCAGGAACACCCCCAGTGCCTGATACAAAGAAGGAGAAACTTTCTTCAGAATAATTTCTACCATCTGCACCAGTCCGGCAATAACCAGAATAAAAGTGATTGTCTGTAAGTACCCCAATCCGAAAGCGTCCAACACAAACTTCTGAATCAGGAATGTGACGATGGTAGCGATAGTCAGCACGAAAGCAACTGCCGCACTCATACCCATCGCTGTTTCCACCTTCTTGGAAACACCCAGGAACGGACAGATTCCCAGGAACTGCGACAACACAATGTTGTTTACAAAGATTGCCGAGATAAATATCAATATATATTCCATATTCTTTTCTTATTTAATAGAGTTAGGCTTTCTTCAGACTATTAATAATGGCAATCAGATAACCTAAAGCGATAAAGGCACCCGGAGCCAGAACAAAGATCAGCATTCCGTATTCTTCCGGCAGAATGGTCAGATTAAATATCTTACCTGTTCCGAGGAATTCACGTACGGCACCCAACAGAGTCAGGGCAATGGTAAAACCAAATCCCATACCGATACCATCAAACATAGAAGCCAGCGGATTGTTCTTCGCTGCGAAAGCTTCCGCACGTCCCAATACGATACAATTTACTACGATCAGCGGAATGAAAAGACCGAGGGTAGCATACAGATCGGGCACGTATGCTTGCATTATCATCTGCAACAGTGTCACGAATGACGCGATCACCACGATAAATGAAGGGATGCGTACCATATCCGGAATCAGATTCTTGATAGATGAAATTACCACGTTCGAGCAAATCAGGACGAACATAGTGGCCAGTCCCATACCCATACCGTTGATTGCCGATGATGTCGTACCCAGTGTAGGACACATACCGAGCAGGAGCACAAAAATAGGATTCTCTTTGATAATCCCGTTCATCATTACTTTAAAATTATTCATAACTGTCTCCTCCTTTCTTAGTTATTAGTGTCATTAGCAGCTGCTTCACCTTCCGGCGCAACAGCCGGTTCATTTTTCTGGGAAGCTCCGGAATTCGTATCCACCTCACCGCCTTTATATGCCTGATAAGCAGCATTCACCGCATTCAGGAAAGCACGTGAAGTGATAGTAGAAGCCGTGATAGCATCTACCTGTCCATTCATGTCTTTGGTCACAGCCAATGGAGTCTCTCCCGGATTCATGCCCAAAATAGACTTTGCACTTTCTTCGTGAGATACCGGTTTTTCGTTCTTTGCAGGATCATAAGCTCCAAACCATTTGTCCGCTTTCGAACCCAATCCCGGAGTTTCAGCGTGCGCCAATAAAGAGTAGTTATAAATCTTGCCTTCAGCATCAAAGCCCACCAGCACTTTCAGTTCACCGCCAAATCCCATTGACTTGGCTTCAACGGCAGAACCTACCCACTTTTCGCCATTCTTGGCCGGATAGATAATGAAATCCACGATTTTCTTTCCGTCTTTCTCGCTGAAAACAGTATCGCTTTCGGCTACCGGATTATTGGTATATTCAGGAAGCACCTTTTTCAAGGCCTCGTTCAGCGTCTTTGCATTCGCTTCGGCAATAGGGCCTTTCGTCAGTTCGTTCACATAAGCCAGCAACGCTACGGAAACGGCTGTAACGCCCGTAAGTACCAGCAACATATTCTTTAAAGATGATTGTAACTTTTTCATTTCTTCTTCGCTACCTCCCCAAAGCGTTTAGGTTTACAATAGGTGTTAATCAGCGGAGTGAACGCATTCATAATCAGGATGGCGAATGACATACCTTCGGGATATGCACCGAACAGACGGATAACCACCGTCAGCAGACCGATACAAACACCGTAAATCAGCATCCCTTTCTTGCTCATCGGAGAAGTCACATAGTCGGTTGCCATAAAGACAGCTCCCAGCATCAGACCTCCGGAGAGTAGTTGCAATACCGGAGAAACATACTTTTCGGGATCCACCATGTGCATAATGCCTGCAAATACAAATACAGTCACAATGATAGAAACCGGAATATGCCAGGTGATGATCTTTTTCCAGAGCATGTATACCAGTCCGAGCAACAGTGCCAGCGCACTTACTTCACCGATACATCCGCCGTTCTGTCCGATAAACAGAGTCAGCGCATCAGGTATCTGGCTCAAAGCACTTGCATCGCCGTGAATAGCCTGTTTCATCAATGCCAGCGGAGTAGCACCGGTGGTAGCGTCCATATAAGATGTCAGCTGACCTACTACCGGCCATGTTGTCATCTGCACCGGGAAAGAAAGCAACAGGAATACACGTCCCGCCAATGCCGGGTTGAATGGGTTGCAGCCCAGACCACCGAAAGACATCTTGCCTACACCGATTGCGAACAGTGCACCCAGAATGATAATCCAGACAGGCAGATTGGAGGGTAAATTGAATGCCAGCAACACACCTGTAATAACAGCAGAACCGTCACAGATGGTTGTAGCAGGTTTCTTCATTAAGAATTTAACGATCGCCCATTCGAAGAATAAACAGGCTGCTACCGAAGTAGCCGTGACAATCAGAGCCCCCAGCCCGAAGAAATAAAGCGACACCAGAAAAGCCGGAATCAGTGCGATCAGCACGCCATACATATTTTTCTGTACGCTGTCTCCGCCATGAACGTGGGGTGATAGTGATACGATTAATTTATTTTCCATACTTCGTTATTTTTTAGCTTGACGTGCACGAATCATGCCTCCTACTTTGCCCTTACCCAGACGGCAGTAATCAAGCAGCGGACGGTTGGCAGGACAAGTGAACTGACAGGAACCGCACTCGATACAATCCATGATTCTTTCTTTTTCCATTGTTTCAAAATCTCCGTTTTCGGACAAAGCTCCGAGCAAGTACGGCTCCAGTCCCATCGGACAAGCGCTCACACACTTTGCACAACGGATACAGGTTTGTGCTTCACCACGTTTGGCTTCCTTCTGATTCATGATCAGGATGCCGGAGCTACCTTTTGCGGTAGGAACTTCGATATTCACCAGAGCCTTACCCATCATCGGACCGCCGCCGATCACCTTTCCCGTATCCTCCGGCAGACCGCCGCAAGCATCAATCAGCTGCTTCATCGGTGTACCGATACGAGCCAGGAAGTTGGAAGGTTTGGCCACAGACTTACCAGTTACGGTAATCACGCGCTCAAACAACGGTTTATTTTTCTGAACGGCTTCATAAACAGCGAATGCCGTACCCACATTCTGCACAACTGCTCCTGTAGAGATAGGCAGCGCACCACTTGCCACCTGGCGTCTGGTAATCGCATCAATCAACTGTTTCTCACCGCCCTGAGGATATTTCACTTTCAAAGGAACAACTTCGATGCCTGCATAACTGGAAGCGACTTTCGTCATCAGTTCAATAGCATCCGGCTTGTTATTCTCGATTCCGATAAATGCCTTATTCACCTTCACGGCTTTCATCAGAATAGAGACACCTACCATGACTTCTTCCGCGTGTTCCAGCATCAGCTGATGGTCGGCAGTCAGATACGGTTCACATTCCACCGCATTGATAATCACACATTCTGCCTTGAACGAAGGAGGCGGACAAAGCTTCACCTGTGTAGGGAAACAAGCACCACCCAAACCTACGATACCGGCATCGGCAATCTTCTTCACGATTTCTTCAGACGAAAGCTCACATTCTTTGACCAGTGTCTTGCTACGGTCAATGGCTTCTTCCCATTCATCGCCTTCTACATCAATAAAGATAGCAGGTTTTGCATAACCGCTCGCATCGACTACTGTATCAATCTTCGCCACTTTTCCACTGACAGAAGAGTGAATTGCTGCCGAAACGAAGCCGGCAGGCTCGGCAATCTTCGTGCCTACCTTCACCATATCACCTTTTGCTACTACCGGTTTGGCAGGTGCGCCAATGTGCTGCCCCAACAGAATAACTGCCTTCGCAGGAACTTCCGCCGTGATGATAGGTTGATGTGCCGACAATTTATTTTCGTGTGGATGAACTCCACCAATTGAAAATGTCTTTAACATACAATTCTGTATTTTATTCTGTTATTATTCTGTTACTTTCGGAGCTTCAGCCGTAGCTTTCGGAGCAGCCGTCTCTTTCGGAGCAACTGTTTCCTTTGGAGTCGCAGGAGCTTTCGGAGCAGCCGTAGCCTCTTCCGTCTTCGGTTTGCGCGGCGGGAAATTCAACTCGGTAATGGTGTTCTGCGGACAAACTTCCACACACTTGCGGCAAGATTTACACTTGTTCGGGTCGATGTAAGCCAGGTTGTTCTCCAGCGTGATAGCCTCGAACGGACAAGTCTTCACACACTTGCCACAGCCGATACAGCTAACGGTACAAGCCTTGCGTGCCACGGCACCCTTGTCCTTATTCACACAAGAGACGTACACACGGCGCGACTTCTTGCCTTGCGGGCGGATTTCGATAATCGCCTTCGGACAAGCCTTCACACAAGCTCCACAAGCCGTACATTTCGCTTCGTCCACTTCGGGAAGCCCTGTTTCGGGATTCATGTGGATAGCGTCGAACTGGCAGGCAGCCACACAGTCGCCACAGCCCAGACAGCCGTAGCTGCAACCGGTTTCCCCACCATACAGTGAAGCGGCGATAGCGCAACTCTTCGCACCGTCGTACTGGTTGGTACGCGGGCGGTTGGCGCAAGTTCCGTTACATCTCACTACTGCTACCATCGGTTCAGCCTCACCGGCTGCCAGTCCGAGGATATCAGCGACTTTTGCCATGACAGGCTGTCCGCCTACAGGGCAAAATTTACCATCCAGTGATCCGGCTTTGACACAAGCGTCGGCAAATCCGCTACAACCGGGGTAGCCACATCCACCACAATTGGCCTGGGGCAGAACCTCCCCCACCTGGGCAATCCGCGGGTCTTCATACACGGCAAATTTCTTGGAAGCCACATAAAGAATAGCGGCCAGCACGAGCGCTATCGCTCCCAATGAAATCACTGCAATCAGAATCAAATTCATAATGTTTTTAATTATTTATTGGTTTTATAGTAAATGAAAATTTTTGTTTCAGTCGCGTTTTATTGAGCCACAAAATGAAATAATAAGGCACGAGGACAGCCAGAGAAAGAAGGGCTGCATACAGTTCATTCTCCATCAACGCCATAAAAAGGAATAAAGAAACAATCAGAAGTATGAAAGGAAATACAAATGCCAATACCACTGCCATCATGCCCATCGACATTTCGCCGACTACCATCACTTTATCCCCCACTTTCCAGGAAGCAGCAGTATCAATAATATCTATGATTTTGTCCTTACTATCCGCCGAGGAACAGTGCCCCTTTGCGCTACAAACCGCACAAGCCGATGTCTGGACGATCCTCACCGACAGATGAGAACCCTGTATGTTTTCCACAATACCTAGATGCTTTATAGTATTATTCGTCATTTTGCAAACTCAACATTACAAATCGCGGCAAATTTAATCATTATTTGCGAACTACGAAGCATTCCCCGTATTTTTTCTACATAATAATTTGTTATTTCTTGTGTTTTCGTTATCGCACACGGAAAAAGATATGGCTACTATTTGATATGTTTGCAACATAAAAGGCAGGCGGAACTAATATGGAGTATCCTTTTAAATAATTCGCTAAATTCGCGAATTTTCCAATAAGAATCACTATATTTGCAAAAACAAAGAACAACTATATGAATGTTGAATTTGAGAAAGAATATTTAGCTAAGCTGTATGAGAAAGGAAAAACAGATGATAAAAAACATCGGTTTCAACCTCAAATAGTCAGCGGGTATTTACAATCATTCCGTCCGTATCATCCGGGAGAACTGATAAAGGAAGAACTGGAATGTAGAAATATTAAGCAAAAAGATTTTGCAAAGAAATTTGAGTTATCTTACACCGCTTTAAATGAAATTCTAAATGCCAAACGTCCTGTTACTACTGAGTTTGCACTACTTTTAGAAGCTGCATTAGGAATCAATGCAGACTTACTTGTGAAGATGCAAACAGAGTACAATTTAGAAACAGCCCGGAAAAATGCTACTATTATTGAAAGAATAAACAAAATCAAAAAAATAGCAGCAGTATTTTAATAACAAAGATAACATTCCAAAGCATTACTAAAGTCGGATATAAAAGGGTTGCAGGCGGGAAACTTTTTCCCGCCTGCAACCCTTTTACTTTATCTGTTCTTTCACTATTCTCCCCGCTCCTCCTCTCTTCTCTTCCTGTGCTCCAAATACAGCAACTTCCATTTGTCCAAATACGCCTCGATTTCCTCCTCACTAAAGGAGTCAAAAAAGAAATCGGCAACTTCTACGTAATGACTCAATCTGCCATCCAGCCCTTTTTTACATCATTATAGGTTGAATGGCCGATGTTTACTGCATTATACACTGCAACATTCGTCAACCCCAAACAGTCTTGCAACTCTGAAATGCAAGCGCCCAAACTCTCGTAACAAGCTTTTTCTTTTTTCATTCTTATTTATTGTTAAAAACACACTATAACGATTAATTATCCCAACTTCCATCCCGTATGTCGGGATAATGTTTATTTTGTCTTTGCTAATTTTACGCCGTGTTCTGAAGCACATTTGTGTTTCTCCGCAAAAGTAAAGATTTTAACTCATTACAGCAAAATATTATGCCAAACAATTACCGAATGTCCTATTTTATGCCGCCCATCGCCCCCGTCAGGAATGAAGAAGGACGAATTGTCACTCCCGCCACCCTTCTCCCCTTCTGCGAAATCTCCGTGGAACAAGTTTTCCAGATGATCACCTGCAATGAAAACCTCAGGCTCCTGACCGAACAAGTACGCAACGCTCCGGACATGCGGACGGCGAAAGCCACGCTCCTGCCTTACGTGACTCCCTGCGGCACCTTCACCCGCCGCAACAGCAAATGCTTCCTATCCTCCTCACGGCTGATAGTGATAGACGTAGACCACCTCGACTCCAACGAAGAAGCCGCCGGAATGCGCCGTACCCTGTTCGACGATCCTTTCCTCCGTCCCGTACTTACGTATATCAGCCCCAGCGGTCGGGGCGTGAAAGCATTCGTCCCGACCGGCACGCCATTTCCGGCAGACGAGATACAGAATGTCACGGAAAGCATCAACAGAGCCATGCAATATGTCGAAATGGTCTACACCCCGACGACGGACATCGCTGCCCGGACAACTGCCAAAGGCGTAGACGGTTCAGGGAAAGACCTGGTAAGAGCCTGTTTCCTGAGCCACGACCCCGAAGCCTTATTCAGAAACATCTGATATAATCTATAATTCCCAATCCAAGAAAAATGAACGACATTGAATCACTACGCCGCCTCACCGAGACAGTTGAAACAGCAGGAGCGGACATCGCCCCGACTTACATCGAGTACGTACAACTGGCATTTGCCATCGCCACAGATTGCGGTGAAGCCGGGCGCGACTATTTTCACCGCCTCTGCCGCTTGTCCGCCAAATATCAGCGTGAACAAGCCGACAGGGTATTCTCCAACGCGCTCGCCACGAAACACGGTGACATACATCTGGGCACAGTGTTCCACCTTGCCGAAACCGCAGGGGTGACCATCCGCAAAGACGAGGTTATGAACAGCCCGGCGGGTACAAAAGGTACAGCAGGTACACCGCGCAATTTTTCCACACACACGTGCGCGCATAATAAGGTAAGAAATGACGAAACTTCCGAAGAGGAAGAAGAAGAACTATTGCCGGGCAGCGAACCGCAACATCCATTGCCCACTTTCCCCAAAGCTGACTGGCCGGAGTTTCTGCAACGTATCATAAGCTATGGCAACACTGCGGCACAACATGACATCATGCTATTGGGAGCATTGACAGCTTTGGGTTCTTCCATGGAACGGTACGTGCGTTGTTCTTATGGCGGTAAATACCAGTATCCCTGTATGCAATGTTTCGTCATCGCTCCTTCCGCTTCCGGCAAGAGTATCCTTTCCTATATCCGGTTGCTCGTAGAACCTATTCACGACCAGATCCGCGCAGAAGTGGCCGTACAGATGAAAGCTTATAAAAGAGAGAAAGCGGCTTACGAAGCAATGGGCAAAGAACGTGCAAAAGTGGAAGCTCCGCAAATGCCTGCCAACAGGATGTTTCTCATTTCCGGTAATAATACCGGTACGGGTATCCTGCAAAATATCATGGATTCCGAAGGAACAGGACTTATCTGTGAAGCCGAAGCGGATACCCTTTCCACTGCCATAGGCTCGGACTACGGCCACTGGAGCGACACGCTCCGCAAAGCGTTCGACCACGACCGCTTGTCTTATAACCGCCGCACCGACCAGGAATACCGGGAAGTAAAGAAGAGCTTTCTTTCCGTCCTGATTTCCGGAACACCATCACAAGTCAAAACTTTTATTCCGACGACAGAAGACGGTTCTTTCTCCCGTCAACTGTTCTACTACCTGCACGGTATCTGGAAATGGGTGAGCCAGTTTACAGAGAACAAGATAAATTTGGAAGAGGTATTTACCGCTATGGGATTGGAATGGAAAGGGAAACTGGATATGATAAAAGCACATGGGATTCATACACTCCGGCTCACGCATGAACAGCAAGAGGAATTCGACGCACTCTTCTCCCGCCTGTTCTCCCGTTCGAGCATAGCTAACGGCAGGGAGATGTACAGTTTCGTAGCCCGCCTGGCTGTCAATATGTGTCGTATCATGGCGGAAGTAGCTGTATTGCGTGCTCTCGAAAGTCCGCAATCTTATCAGTTCAAGGTATCCCCTGCTTCCAGCTTTACTCCTGACAAGGAGATTCCTACCGACAACATCAATGACGGTATTATTACCCGTTGGGATGTAACTATTACTCCTGAGGACTTTAAAGCTGTACTTGCACTTGCTGAACCTCTCTACTGTCATGCCACGCATATCCTGTCTTTCTTTCCTGCCGTAGAAATCAGCCACCGTTCCAATGCTGACCGGGATTTCCTCTTCAAACAGTTGGGTGAAGAATTTACCCGCGCACAGTTGTTGGAACAGGCAACTGCCATGGGAATCAAGACAAACACTGCCCTCACCTGGTTGAAACGATTGACCAAAAGCGGAGTGCTTATCAGTATAGACGGGAAAGGAACTTACGCACGCGCATGTGTGCGTGTGTAAGAGAGCCCCGAAAAAGTGTACCTGCTGTACCTGCCCGTTATTAACAACGTAGCGGTTTGTCTGTACCAAAGCGGCGCTTTACGAGTGCTAAAGCTTAGCTTTACACCCTCTAAAGCGCCGCTTTAGCAGTTGTAAAACGCTGCTTTAGCACTCGTAAAACGCTGTTCCTCTAAGGCTCGCCCAACGCATCCACAATTATCCTTACTTCCAAGGGTGTATAAGAGCGATGTTCCGGTTGATACCCCAAATCATACAAGCGTTGTAAAAGTCCGGGACACCGTAGGATCCATTTTTTCATTTTCCGGTAAGCGGCAATACTGGTAAGTTCGGGAGAATAGAGTTGTGCCAGCTCCATGCGTCCATACGCACGTATTCTGAATTCTTTCATGATGGATAAGTTTCTGATTTACTGTTACAAAAGTAACAAAATATATCCACATAGCCAACGCTTTTCCATTGAATAACCGACCCTAATTGCATATAACTGACAAGGTATGAGCATAACGGCACATAACCGATTTTCAGGGATTCCGGGGTTGTATCTTTGTATCGTCGAAAGGGGAAAGAATCCCGGAGACACAATGTTTAACCCTTTAATTTATTGTTTTATGATTCGTTACAAAATTTATCAGAACCAGCAGCAGAAAGGCTTGAATGCGGGCAAGTGGTTCGCCCGTGCGGTAAGCGATGAAACGTATGATTTGGGCAAACTTGCCGAACATATGTCGAAGCACAATTCGCCGTATTCCGGCGGTGTCATCAAGGGTGTGCTCACCGATATGGTGGACTGCATCAAGGAGTTGCTGCTTGACGGCAAATGTGTGAAAATTGACGACCTTGCCATTTTCGGTGTGGGTATCCGCAGCAAGGCTGCCGAAACGCTGGAAGAGTTCTCGCTGGAGAAGAATATCACCGGTATGAGACTCAAGGCACGTGCCACCGGCAATCTGTCAACGACCAACCTGAAACTCGACAGCCAACTGAGACAACAGGCGGAGTATCAGAAGCCTACCACTTCCGGCGGTGGCGGTTCCGGTTCGGGCAATACGCCTGACCCTAACCCGGATGATGGCGGAGAGACTCCGGACCCGGATCCGGCAGCATAGCCTTTGCCCCTATCTCCAGTCTCTCCTATTTTCTGTGAGCTCTTCTTTTTGCGAAGGGCTCGCCAATATCCAATTATTTAATCCTTTAAAAATTGACTTATGAGCAATTCATCATCACGCCGCTCCGTATGGAGCTTAGTTCTCAAAATTATCATCACTGTAGCCACCGCTATCGGCGGTGTGTTCGGAGTGCAAAGCTGTATGTAGCCTAATGAGGACTATTACGCTAATTATCATTCATTGCAGCGCTACGCCGGAGGGGAAATCCCTCTCGGCGGAAGCCTGTCGTTCAGACCATATCCACCATCGTGGATTCCGTGACATCGGGTATCATTTCTATATCACACGGGACGGGGAAATCCATCGGGGACGGTCTATTGAAAAGGTCGGGGCACATTGCAGGAACCATAACGCCCATTCGGTCGGTATTTGCTACGAAGGCGGGCTGGATGCGGAAGGAAAGCCGAAGGATACGCGTACTTTGGAACAAAAAGGCTCGTTGCTTGCTTTGTTGAGGGAGTTACGGCGACAGTTTCCGAAAGCGTTGATTGTGGGGCATCATGATTTGAATCCGATGAAGGGATGCCCGTGCTTTGAGTGTGTGAAGGAATATTCACGAGTATGAGTTAATAAAAACGAATGGCTGACAGTAGATTCTATTGTCAGCCATTCGTTTTATCTTCTCAATAATAAACCGGAATTTATTCGTATTGCCAAATATCATCCATGGTAAGGGGCACATAAGCACCATCTTTCATCTCTATGATAACAGAAGGTTCATGCACAACAAGAGTGTGCCACATTCCGACAGGTACCTGAACACCATAAACACCTTTCGCGGGATTCAATTCATGACGACCGCATTCAACCCCTTTTTCGTTATAGAAAAGTTCAGTGACATGGCCTCTAAGCAGAATTACAGTTTCACTAGTCGTTGTGTGACGATGAATAGGAACATGCGTTCCCGGTTGCAAGGCATTGAGCATACGTTGTGAAGTGTCTCCATCGCCATTACGCAAATCGAGATTGACACGGCGTCTCTCATTGTTCTCGGCCTGAGACAACAATTCATCAAGTAATTGGTTATTAATTTCCATTATTCCTTTCGTTAGCTTTAGCACGAAGATACTCTTCGTGCAAATGATAATACTTCTTTTTGAACAATATATAGGCTACACACAGCAATGCCAATACCACTACAAGATACAGATACTTGTTCACCGGCAGATAGATGGCTCCCAAAGAAATTACCAACTGCAAAGCCATGTAAATGGTGGACACTGTCACATGCTTAATATGCAGTTCATTAGCCATCAGTTGATAAGCATGTTTGCGGTGAGGTTGACCAATATTCTCGTGCAACATGATACGGTGACAGATAGTGAGTACACTGTCCACACCATATACCATCAACAGCACTATAGCCCAATAGTTTCCGCTCTGTAAAATATAAGAGCCCAGGAAATAGAGCAAAATAAATGCGATGGAGACACTACCCACATCACCGGCAAAGCATTTTGCCTTGGTACGGAAGTTGAACAGGCAGAACACCAATACACTCAACAAAGTCACAATAATGAAGTTGTTATCGGTGTATTCCTCCTGCATATTCAAGAGCAACAAGGGAATCAATACCGCCAATGAATAACCACCGGTGATACCATTAATGCCGTCCATAAAGTTATACGCATTGATAATGCCGGTGCATACTATAAGTGCAATGATAACCACCCACCAATACTCAGGCAGTAAAATTCCCCACTGATAAAACATGAGTGTCATAGCGGCGAAATGTACAATCAGTCGAAATTTATTGGGTACCGAATGAATATCATCAGCAAAACTGATGCCACCCAACATGGTGAGTCCCAACAGGAACCACGGACATGTAAAACCATAAAAGGCGGCATAAAGCCAGGCGCCAAACAAAAAAATAATACCACCGCCACGCAGCACTATAGAACTGTGCGACGAACGTAAATTAGGTTTATCTATAATGTTACACTTATCGGCAACCTTGAAATATGCCAATTCAAGAACAAGCAATAATACTGCTATCAACAGATATACGACCATACTTATTTTGTATTTGCAAATGATTTAACGGTTTGTGTTAGTCCTTCTTCGGCACGTATGGGCATTCTATCTACCCCCAGTGCCCTTTTTATTTTGGCATTGCTAACCACATAGTTCTCGGTAAGTTTCGTCAAACGCTCCGAGTTCAGCGGCAGGTGTAAAACGTCTCCCACTTTTGCCATGCCATTCATCAATCCCTTAGGCAGATACCAGATGTGTGCCCTCTTACCCAACGCACTGCAAATGACTGCAATAAGCTCGTTCGTAGACAAAGATTCATCATCTCCCATATTGTAGATACCCGAAGCGACATCTTTGGTAAGCAAACCCTCGATGGCAAAGCAAAGATTGCCAATGGAAGTAAAACAGCGTCGGTTCTCAAATGCCCCTAACGGCCAAGGTACCCCTCTTCTCACCACACCATAAAGCAGATTGAGATTTCCTTTGTTACCGGGCCCATGTATCATACAGGGACGCAGGATGTACACTTGCTTACCGATTGCAGGATGAGACAAAATATACTCTTCAGCCTTAATCTTGGACTCACCGTAAGGCCCCACAGGATTAGGGACAATATCCTCAGTAAGAATATCGCCCGGAACAAAATCGGCAGCAGCCTTTACAGACGAGAAGAAGATAAACTTTCCGGCCGATGACTGAAGGAACCAGTCATAGATTTTCTGTGTCAATCCGGTATTAATCTTGAAATATACCTCCGGCCCCGATGTTTTCTTCAAATCATGTGCCTTGCCGGCAAGATGGATAACAGCATCTACTTGTGGAATCTTATTTTCGTCAAGGTCGTTCCAGGAAAAGGTCTTGACCACACCCTCCTTTTCAGGAGCAACAATGTCAAGGCCGTAAATCTCATGATTCCGTCCCATGGCTTTTACAATATTACTTCCGACAAAGCCGTGGATTCCGGTTATAAGTATTTTCATAATATTTTATTTACCAAATCAACATATTGTTTAGTTACCTTTTCTTTTGTGTAATAGCGCTGTATCACATCATATCCGTTACGCCCCATTTTCTGAAGCTCTTCACGCGATACCGATGCCAGCCATTGCGCCATTTCATCTACCTTCTTATCAAAATCCTTCTCAGTAATGAGCTTTGCACAGTTATGATCCTTGGTGAAGTTTACGATAGGTGTTTTATCTCCGGAACATATAAGCAATGGTCTCTCACACGCCATAATAGTATAAACTTTAGACGGGAATCCCATCATCTCCATCTCGGGTGCCATAAAGATGAACTGCACGTCACTGTATGCCAATATACTTGGCATCAGATGGCGAGGTTGATAATCGAGTACATGCAACTTATCCAATCCCTTCTCTATTTTCTGTTCTTCCAAATATGATCGTTGCACCCCCATACCTATCACAAAGTACTCAACATCCAAATCCTTTGTTTTTTCGACCAATGCCACCAACGGACGCCAATCTTGCGCATGTCCTATATTCCCGGCATAAAGCAACTTCAAAGAATCGGTTTTAGGAAAGATTTTCTCGTCAAGAGGTTCTACATTAGTTGGATTATAAAGGTCAGTATCTACGAAGTTGGGAATGATGTGTAACTTACTCGGATCTTCAAAGCGACTCACAATTGTATTATAAAAAACATCGTCAATGGTAGTGATTGCAGCAGATTTGTTGTAAATACAACGTTCAACTTTCTTTAAACAAGCAATTATCGGTCCTGTCTTTTTCTTTAGGATATCGGGATAAATCTCCTGCACATTATATATTACTTTACACCCTTTTAGTTTACCAAGGATGAGATTGAGCATTCCTATGCTGAGGGGTGGCGAGGGTGATACTATTATACTAACATTGCGTATGCACAAACCAAGGATAAACGAAATGATATGCCAATAAACAAAACCAAGAATGCGTAATGCAGTGCTCTTGAACTTCTTCTGTGGCACATGTATCACTTTTATGCCATGGAAATTACTTTCCTTATAAATTCCGGGGATTTTCCACTTTAGAGGTTGTTTTGCCAGTTGTTCCTTTACCACATTAAAGTGCGGCGTTGTAGAAAGTACTACTACTTCGTAACCTTCCTTTTGAAATCTAAGTGCGATATCGTTATAGAGATATGCAGTGGAAACGCCGTCGGGGCTGAAGATAAGACTGTGAATTAAGACTTTCTTGCTCATTTATCAACATTTATATTGAATCGTTCTTTAAAATATGTTCGCATCTCTTGCGGTGTAGGGTTCTTTCCTATATAATATTCCATCTCCTCAATCTTGGCATCTATAAGATACCTGTACCAATATGCCTGCAATGTAGCCCAAATAAAACCGGGCTTGCCATCAAGAAAACCACCAAAGCAGATGTAGCGAACGAAGAAATAGATGAACGCACGTAAGAATTTGGGCAGTTTATAATACTTTCCCTTCTCCTTGTTTCGGCTCTCCAATCCATTTCCTCCTGAAACAGAGTCGTTCCAATAGCCTTCATAAGCTGCTACAATCTCACGGTTGGCATAGTTGTTGTGCTTTTGAGTCCATTCAGTGAGTCCATTTAAATTTTCATCAATAAATCGATGTTTCATATCCACTGTATCACCTTCGGTAACATAAATTTGTTCATCCATCCAACGCTGTTCCATCATAGCCTTTCCTGTACGCCATAAACGCATCAAACGGATTGTACGTAGTTTGCCATGCTTTAATTCACGTCCAAATAACACTACATTGCGAGGTAACATGCAACCTGTAACATTTATGGATAGAAAAGGTAACCGTTCTTCCAACTCTGCTATCAATTCATCAGTAAGGTACTCGTCAGCATCTAAACGCATGGTCCATTCTGTTTTAACCAGGCAATTCTCCATCGCCCAAATAAATTGCTGTGCCTGATTCACATACTTGTTTTGCAACACTATCGCACCACGTTCACGCGCAATGTCACAGGTTTTATCGGTTGAGTAGCTATCCACTACATATACCTGTTTTGCTATACGTTTTGCATTGTCAATGCTTCGTGCAATGTGTCTTTCCTCATTATATGTAAGGATTATTACAGAAAGGTCTAACATTTCTATTTGACGTTATTTTAACTTAATGTCTACTTTATCAAATCAAAAAAAACACCCCAGTCACTTTCTCGTTCTTGCGGCAAAGGTTTATATCGTTTGTGATTTAGACTAAACGTCACTATATTCTTTGCCCAAGCTTCATAATCATGCACATCTGTATAAACTACTCCATCATAACCATTCAACACTTCATGAGCATAATCTACATCAGCCGCCAAAACTGGAAGTCCAAAGGCTGCCGCTTCAAGTAATGGCAAACCGACTGTCTCAATCGAACTCGGAAAAACTAAAGCTGCAGCAGATTTATAGTAACTCAATAAATTATCATGCTTTATAATACCTTCAAATACGAAATTTTTGTCTACACCATTCTTAACTACCTCATTGTACATTATAGGAGCTTTTTCTGCAGAACTTGTTACATGAATTTTTATATCCTCCGCCAATACCGGATTTTGTTTACTTAATATTCCCATGGCTTTTGCCAAAGTGCAACCATTACGATATTTAGAATCATCACCAACAAATATGAAATGTTTCTTATTATCTTCCCAATTATAGGTTTTACACTGCGTAATATTCACCTTCTCAACATCCGGAAAACATACATGAACATTTTCCGTAGGAACACTAAAGTATGATACAAAACGTTTTTTCACAATAGGTGTTTGTACAACAAACTGTGTATTTTTAACCCATGTACGCTTTACTATGCGAGGAAAAATATGCTTATAATTGAACAATGTTCTTTCTGTACGTTTGAAAGGATTGTAAACTCCCGGATACAACGGCAATGACTGATGAAAATAAACAATCTGCTTACTTCCCCCTATCTTCTTATATCCATTGTTCTGAAGTGAAACTACAACATCAGGCTTTACTCCCAACTTTACAATTTCATTTTGTAGCAATTTGCCTTCAAACAAAATTCGTTTTAACTTAGATTGTAGAGGAAAAGATATATATGTTACTCCCTCTATCAGCACTTTCGGCAGTATGGGATTAATAAATATCCAATATTTGTTTTGCCCTATATACTTTGGCAGATGCGATAAAAACTGCTTATATATTGTTATACCTCCCCCGGCTTGCAAGGTTGTAGCAATTACAAAAATATTCATAACTATTATCCTTTCCAGTGCATTTTAACATATCTATTATGTATCATATCATTGCCACCATGCAATATAAGTTTTGCTTCATTGGTATCAGCAAACTGCAACAGGTTACGAGTCCGCAAACCATCCGCATACAGTTGGTCAAAATAATTACCTGGTATACTGGAATACATAGTGTTGTAACCATAACGTTTACACTCATCAAGTACTAATTGCGAAAAATAACCTATAGGGAAACATATTTCATCCACCGTTTTACCCAAAAATTCTGTGAGTGTTTTTTTCGATTCATAAAGTTCTTGTACCAATTCCTCTTTAGTAAATTCAGTTAAATCGCTGTGGCTCCAAGCATGACACTGAAATACAAAGCCCTCTTTCTGGAGTTCAAGAATTTCATCTTTATTGAGATACCCCGGCTTTCCGATCAAGCTTATCGCAAGAAAAACTGTTGGACGCAAACCATTATCTATGAAAAACTGCTTGGTATCATAAATGCCACGGAAGCCATCGTCAAAGCATATCATCACCTCTTTATTAGGATTCTCTATTTTAGCTTTTATGGTAAAGCCAGCTTTTCGTATAACCTTAATGTGCTGTGCAAACATATTGAGTGAAGTACCCATATCAGTGTATTTCTTATTGCTATACACGTCATGATAATACACTATCTTACTCTTCTCATTATGATGCAGTATGCTCGAAAAGCATAATAGAGTTTTTTTTATTAGTTTTCTCATTGTGCAGTTTCGTTTATAAAATCTTCCAAACATTTACGGTAGAGCGAATAGTTCCAATAATTGTGTATAAATTTGTATGCATTATCAGAATATTTCTTGTATGTATCTATATTTGATATTTGCTTCATAACATCAACAAGTGACTGTTCATTATATGCATCAAATACAAAACCTGTATCGTTGCCGTCTACAAGGTCATAATGTGCTCCTACTTCGTTACTCACCAATACCGGCATTCCTGCCGACATAGCTTCATTTACAACCAATCCCCAAGGTTCATAAGTAGAAGGCAATATCAATACATGATTTTTACGATAAACATCAAGCAACTCATCCCCATATTTTGGACCATCAAAACACACTCCATCACAGACAGCATACCTGCTCTTCAATTCGTCCTCAAGCAAACCTCTGCCAACAATATGCAGTTCACTTTCCATACATTCAGCACGATACTTCAAAAATGCATGAATCATGAACTCTATGTTTTTACATTCTATCAATCTACCCACATACACAAAGCGTAAAGGCAGCATTTTCTTCTTGCGAAAATCAGGATTATCAAAGCGTGCATTATCCACCATCATTGGCATCAACCGAACTCTATCTTCCTTCATACCAAATTTACGGAACAAATCCTTATGCGCATAATTGCCACCTGCCAAACCATAAATATTCTTGTTACCAAATACCACATTCAGATATATGTGCTTTATCCATCGAATCACTAAATTCGTCGGCTCACGATACTGTGTATCTGAATCTATACCTATGGGCTTACGATACCAAAGGTTTAGAATAAACAACATAATAAAGCCAAGATCTGAATAGCCATTGTAAATAATTTTATCATACTTTTTCAGCACCCTCAGCATATAACGCCACTGCTTCCAATGACTCATCCTCTCTAAATTATCCCTATTACACTCCCCTTCGGTAGTATTCTTTGCCTCACTGTCACCATGCAAATAGCAATAATCCACACCTATTGGTACATATACCTTTAAGTTTCGGTCTACCGTATAGCTAGCAGGTTCATATAAGAATACAAATATTCTGTTCATTACCGTCTAATGTAAGGTTTTAAGAAAACCTTTAAATAATATTTATAAAACGAAAGTAAAGTCCTAACTTTCCCCATAAAGTTCTTTGAATACTCTATACGATACAAATTGTGAATTTCTGGACGAAAATTGCTTACTTTATACTCATATATACCGCGAGCAAAATTCAGTATTCCTCCACCGTTGTTATATATATATTCAACCGATTGTAAAAGATTCATCGTATTGTACCGTCCCTCTTTATACACAACAAGCCAATTGATATATTCGTTATCTTGTATCAAGTATAAATTTGCCACAAGAGGTTCATTTCCTTTGTATGTCACAGCTACAGATAAAACACCATCATTATACAGATTCTCAATGATACTCTTAAAATCATCCGAAAAATATGCCTCTGTACGAATACCAAATGCCAGCATAGCATGTATTATACTATCAACAATATCCTTCGGATAAGGATTCTCGCTAATCTTGAACAACTTCATGTTATACGGAGCAAACTTCTTGTTTACTTTAACAAGTTTATATTTATCTTTCCTAGACAAGTGACTCATACTATCCAAATAAGTTTTATCTAATTCTTGTTTTGCATTAACATGAAAATACGACCATTTATTAGCAATACGAATCTGCATCCCTTTGAAGAAATACCCAAACACCGCACACATATAATTATCTTCCTTCAAGTTGTCAAACATGAAGCCTTTTATTTCCACAGTATCATTAATATAGTCTACAAACTCCTTATATAGATGATAATCCTTACGCACATCTTCAAGTATTAATGCACCACAGAAGTCGGAATGAATACCATTAATAAATTGCAATATGCCCTTCTTTGTTATAATACAAGGAAAGATTGCTTGAAGTAACATATTTACCTCGCGATAAATACAAATAATATACAATCGCTCATCACTCTCCAATTTGCTCCAACTATTGAAATTAAAGCTATAACTTTGGAACGGAGTCACATAATCAAGCTGAGCATAGAACTCGTTCCAATCCTGTTTGAAAGCAATGAAGTCATCTTTTGTTTTTAATATTTTTATCATAGTTACTTATTGTTTTTAAAAGTGATAACCTTTTTCATAAAGTGCAGCTTTCTTATAAGCTACAGCAAGACATACAAAAAATACATTAGTAGCAAACTCATGTACACCAACAAACAAGCCTTCAAAGTATGCATTTACTGAAAAAGCTAAAACAAGACCAACAAACATATCTCGCGCAATACCAAGTTTGTGATAACGTTTGAATATTACCCAAATAGATAGCACTAAAATGCCAAGCCAAACACCTCCACAAGGATACCCCATAAATTTGAGAGTTTCCAAATACCCGTTGTGCGATCCAAGTTCAGACATTTCTAATGCCTTCCCTTGATTCTGAGCCTCAAATCCCCAACCATTCCATGGTTTTTCACGAATCATCATCCAACAAGCTTCTCGTTCATTATCTCGGTTAGAACCTTCTGTACCATCTACTGTATGCAAAAATCGTTCTATACCTACCGTATTCAGACCAATTGCTGGCAGAATATAAACAGCAGCAAAAACAACCGCAGCAAAAACCAATACCATTTTGGGAGAAAAACCATATTTAATAAATATCAAAATAGCTACTACCATAATACCAGCACGACTACCACCTGCCAATACAGCGTAAAGTCCAATACCTGTAATCAAAAGGCTTTTCAAATTCCATTTTTCAGTAATAAACAACATTGCACCTAACACAAATGCCCCCATACCACTCGTAGAGTTTGCATTACCAAAACCTACAAGCATACGACTCGAATGTGAGTGTTCCAAACCTCCTGTTGCCATACCATAAACTATAAAGAAACAAATGAAGACAGACAATCCATAAAGCATTTTCCGCTCGTAAAACTTAAAATTATTGTCCACACTCATTACAATAATCGCAAATGTTGTAAGTTTTGCGATTAGATATATTAATGTCTGCGTACTTATTGTGCTTTGACCAAAGGTAAACTCGTACAACACATATATCCCACCCATTACATATAAAGGCCAATATGTACCCATCGTTTCACCTTTCCATAAATCCCTTTGTAGCATAAACATAGCACCCAATACCAAGAATGCATAGAAAAAGTATGTAGAAATGCCTCCCATCAAACGAGTCTGTGCTGCCACGTTCTCTAGCAAGAACAGAAATAAAAGATATTTTTTTAGTTTTTCCATTCTAAATAATATAATTGAGTATTTTTAGAAACTGATGGAAATTATTACAAATCAACCCTTTCAGTCAATTTACGTTTTATTGATAGAGTTTTAATTGTAAATAATCTAAATACTCAGTAACCAAAACCTTGATATCTATCGAAGTATTTAATATCTGTTTCTCACGATTATCTATATAACACATGATATTATGAGCTAATGCCATATAATCTTTTGGTTCAATAACCCATTTTAAAAAATCCTCTTTCGGTATCAGTTCCGTTATTCCTGTCCCCCTCGCTGTCATAAACGGAACTCCACAAGCATATGCCTCAGTATAAACACATCCAAAGGAATCCCAATATGATGGTAATACAAATAAATCAAGAGTATTGTAATAGGCATTTAATTGCGAATGATCAACCTCATTTTTAAATTCGAAATAGTTGTTTAAACCATTCTTATTAACATACTGCTCACACGATTCACGAGTATAGCCTGTTCCAACAAATGAAACTTTAATATTTTTCATGCCATTCTTCACCAGTACCTCCACCGATTTAATTAGAGTAATTTGATCTTTCAATTCCCAAAAATTAGCGACACAACCTATTCTAAAGATATCATTAACTTTCTTTCTGACGCCTATGGAATAAAACTTAGACGTATCAACTCCATTATAAAGCACATACTTATCCCTCAGCATAATCCCCTCATATTTTTCAAGATATCCAAGAATCTCTCGGCTAACACCTACATGTAAATCTATCTTATTGCAAATATTCACACCATAATTAATACAATGTGTTTTATGCCATTCTTTCCCAGCGAAGCGTCCATCTGTCACCCCAAGTACATCATACCCATGATGCTGAAGCACTGTTAGACATTTCGGATTTTTTGATTTGATAAAATTTGCGAACTTACCTAAAGCCGTAACATGTGAATGGACTATCGCTATATCGTTGCAATCAATATTCAATCTCTTAAGACACTTGTTAAGTGAACGATAACTCAACGAATCCCCCCATCCTGGCCAAACATTCGTAGGCAGATCAAAAGTGGTAAAACGATATACCTTCACCCCACCATACTCATAATCCTCCTCCTTATGTAACCAGCTTGTAGGTTTGAGCACCACTATATGATAACGGCCGTCACGTTCCAAAGCCCTCACCTGATCATATACATAAGGACCTCGAAATGACTCCACAGTAGGAAAAAAAGGAGTAATTACTAAATATATTGGCTTCATTGATTGCCTAAGATGATATTTTTGAATACTTCCGGTATCTCTATCGAAGCGCCAATTATCTCCTCAGGCACATTACCTGAAAATATCGAAGGAAAGTTTCTTCTGTAGAATAATGTTGGCACTCTACCTAAGAATGCACCCCAACAGGAGAAAGTTGAGTCTGAAGCCACCAACATTTTGCAACGAGAAATTGCTATCATATCTGCATACGCATTGCCATAGAATACCCGTTCTGTATTAGGTAACACAGTAAGCATAGCTAATTCCTCGTCAGTACCATCTGAGAATATTAAGAACCTATTTTTTGGATTCAGTTTCTGTGCATTCTCTATAATACCTTTGAACCATTCAATTGGAATACGCCAATTCGCACTATAATCACCCATACGCACGTGCACAGCTATACAATTCTTCAGTTCTTCTACATTAGGCACTTGAGCAATAGCCTCCGGACGAGTTATTTCACGAAAATACTCATACACTAACTCATGCTGTGGTTCCAAGTCTACAAAATGAACACCATTACCCTGATATGTCAACAACTTCGTTTTTTGAAACTTCAATATCCACAACTTACGAAAGCCCGATATACCTTTATTATAAAACAAACAACTATATACACGCTTATCGCGTTCACGACGAAGCCAAGGCCCTATACTCCATTTACGCCATGTAGGCGATAACATCTCAAGTCCTTGCTCCTTAGCATTAATATATGCACGAGCGGCTACAAACATTGTGTTTGCAAGTCCAGCACCACTTAAACGAAACCACCCCCAGTCTTGAGATGATAAACATGGATATATGTATTTTTTATCAAACATATTATATTAGTTGAAAATGATTAAATTTTAGGCTTTACAAGCTGTTGAATCAATTTATTAAATGCATAAGCCAACAATGTTGCAGTTATCATCATCGCCCATCCGATTGCCAATATTTACTCTAAGCTTTCTCTTGTCGCCCACAACCACTAGGAGTTCATCAAGAGTAGAACTTTTATAGCCCTAAATTGAGTACTTATAACACTTGCTTGTCCCCCACTCATAGACCATCTCAATCATCGGGCACTCAACACCTTTTACATGTGCAAGGTCAAATATAATCTTCAAGCCATAAGGGAAATCTTCGGTGAAATATCTGCTTTCAAAGTCTGGAATAAATCTACCATTAACCTCCTTCATTGGAGAAAGAATGCCTTGAAAGGCTCTAATAGACCTCAATTTATGAGTTAATGATGATGCATCACAACTCTCATAATAATCTAATACTGTTGGTATTGCTCCTTCTCGAACGCCTAATACTTTAAGCAACTCTTGAAATTCATCATCCATTGCTAATAATAAAGTTGATGCTTCGTCTGTCCAATCACAATAAAACTGCGGATTTATGTCATAGACCATACCTTCTTCATAGTCTCTCCACATTGTATAGAGACGACTGGTATGGAGCAAAGGATTACTATTGGTAAGACTCACTTCATAATGATTCTCAAGCATGTTAACATGGCATTTGAAAAGCTCTTCAAGTTTTACCCTCAAAGATTCTTTATCTTTACATTGTTCAATAGCTACTGCAAGCGAAGGCTTATAACCAAGCAAGTCCGCAGAATGTCCATATTCTTTTATGCGACTGATGAAAGGTACACGCTGAAAGCCAAACAATGGCTGTGTTTTTGGCAATATTTCAAAAGCTCTAAAGAAGAAACCGGTACTTGACACTACGGTACCAACAGCCGTTGTTAAAGATAAATATGTTCGAATATTTCGAAGTTCCTCTGCAATTAAAAAACCAGGAAGACACAACAATACCATATCCGCCTCTGTCAAAGCATCTGCAGGATTATCAGTAACGCAGTCCAACTTACCAGTAAACACCTTCCCTTTAGGATCAGCAATCTCAATCATGTCAGACCACATTTTGGGTCTACGAGTAAGAATACGTACTTTGACGTCATCTTGTGCTGCAAAAAAACCAGCACATACATGACCGAGGTGACCACCACCACATATTGTCACTATCATATTATTTACTATTCTTTGTTTTTTCTGCTATTTTAGCCTTTAATTCGCTTGAACTAACTCCGTCTGTTCTTGCTAAAATGACATGTTCTTTACCGTTTTGTTCACACCACTGAATAGCACGCTGGAAACCTGCATGACATTGGTCTGGTCCTGTAACAAATACATCAAAATCGACATCTTTAACAATCTTGTCAACATCGGTATAAGTAATCACTTCATCAACATAGCGAATGGATTTGATCATATATTTGCGATCTTCCGTAGAGTTGAGAACCTTTGCTGTTGGTTTATATTTAAGAATGAAATCACCATCTTGTGCAGCCACAATAAGATAATCCCCCAAGCCCTTCGCTCTACGATAAAGCTCAATATGCCCTTTATGAAGTAAATCATACACTCCCACGGTCAAAATCTTCTTATATTTACGTGGTTGCATGTTGGCAAGTTGTACGTTTTTAGGCAATGGTATCCCTGCCTTTTCACAACGGGTTTTAAATTTCTTGAAATCCATCTTTCGATGATTCAGTAACCAAGCATAATAAAGCGAATCTGGTAAATGGTCTTGAATCCAAGTTTTCATCCAATACCAATATCGAAGTAAGGCATCTTGATTATACCAAACTGTCTGCTTAGGTGTCACCCAATCACCATACTGGAAAGTAAGATATTCATCAACCTCAACCGGCACATTGAGTTGTATACCTTTGAAATCCCATTTTACAGTGTTTTGCAGATATCTTTCATGTATAAAATCCGTTCCTCCAGTATGTCGAACGTCAGGGCTTATTTTGTGAAGAACAAATATCTTGAAAAACTCTCCATTACGACTTAAATAATACACCCCTCTCCGTTCGTAACGCACCACCTCAAAGCCAACCTCCATCAAAAGCCATAGAATATCCTTGAAGCGTTCCTCATCTTCTTTCAATATGTATATATCGAAAACAGGCTTCCACGGTTGAAAATCGTCATTACGAACAATACCAATCAGAGTTCCAAAACAAGGTCCCCAATTGATATCTATTTTATCAAGATATAGAGAAAGTATTCTTAGATTGTCAAGCATCACATCCCTATTGATAGTCTTACTACCAAAATAGAGCATATGCTGCTTATATTCCAAGAAACCCTTAGATGTTTTCAGCCTTGCCATAATATTATTAAACCAAAGAATTCAATGCTTGAATCAATCTCTCATTATCCTCAATACTACGAATAGCAAATCGCATATATTTATTTTTTTCAATACCTTTTTTTGCTAAACATGCACTTGCAAGTACTTGATGATCTTTTAGAAGAGCTGTTGCCAATGATTTTGAAGTGAATGGAGATAACACTTCCGCAAAGATGAAATTGGCTTGTGTGGGCATTACATGCAGGTAAGGAATCTCGTTCATCTCTTTGATTAGAAGATTACGAGCCTCAAGAAATTTATCACAAGCCCTATAATATTCTTCTCTATATTTAGGATAGATTTGCATGAAAAACTCAGCAAACGAACAGATATTCCAGATACTAACCTTCTTCTTTAATTTAGCAATAAGGTCAGTGTCTGCACTACACAGAATACCCAACCGAAGACCTGGTACGCCATAACTCTTAGATATAGATTTTATTACACACATGTGAGGATAAGTCTCAAGAATATCATCGCTAATCATACTACTCTTACGCCAATCGTCAGCAAAATCAACGAAACTTTCATCCAAGATAAAACGAACCTGATTATCCTCACACCATTGTGCTAACATTTTTATGCCATCTATAGGTATGAAATTACCTGAAGGATTATCTGGGTTTATAAGTAATAGATTCTCAACTGAATGCTGTGAAAAATAAGCAATCAAGTCATCTGCTAAATATCGAAAATCCTCATCTTGTGGAATAAAAACAATCACTCGATCTTCAGACACGCGATTAGGATATTCTTCAAAGGTTGGTCGAGTGACCCCTACTGTTCCTTCGAGACTCTCCATAAGTACCTTTATCAGTTCTGCGGCACCATTACCAGGAATAACATATTCTTGCTTTATATTCCAACATTCACTGGCCAACTTTGAGTTAACACCCATACCTGATGGATACTCCCCCACTAAGGTACGAAAATTAACTTCCATCTCATTCAATATAGCAGACTTGCGAAAATATGGATTCACCAAGTAACAAAAATCAAGTACTTCCGGAAATCGCCAATATCCACCATATCTACTATAATATTGTTTGAGTAAATCTTCGTCTTCTAAATATGTTTTATTTGCCATTTTCTAAATTTTAACAATATATAAACTTAAATCAATATGTAACCAATGTGATAAAATGATGAATGACCTATTCTATCCTAGTATTGCATCTATGATATTTTCACAAGCAGTCTTGCCGTTAGGAGGAAGAAGATATTGTTTTCTTAAATGCTCTCTCTTTTTCTTATTATCATCAACTCCTCTTATTACTTTCAAAACAAACTTTTCAATTTGCTCTTTATTTTGAGCTATACTATGACAATGGTACGCATCCTGTCCAAACTTATTAAGAGTACTTTCCACATAACTTCCATCATCCATAGTAAGAAAAAGGGTAGGCTTGTCCATAAACTGGTATTCAACAATAAAAGAACTACAATCATGAATCATAGCATCCGAATACTTAAATAATCCGATGTAGTCCCCTAATTCAAGCTGTGTATTATCAAGAGTCTCCCATTTCTTATAAAAAGCACTAGTTTTTTCTTCTCCCCATATTTGCAATAACTTGGGGTGTAGCGCAGAGTGTGGTTTGAACGCAATGGTAATTTGATCCTTATACTTCTCTGCAAGTTCTAACAAATACTCACCAAATAAAAGAATGGTAGCGTATTCTATTCCTTGAGAGTTCGTCCCGGATATGGAATGATGAGGTGCATAAATAATTCTTTTCTTACCCTGCCGATCTTTCCATGGATCCAAGAATAAAGCACGATCTTGCAACAGCACATCTTGCATAGGAGTACCTGTCACTCTCATATTGTGAGTTTTAAATCCAAGTTGCCTTCTTTGGCTATCAATAACCTCTTTAGTTTCTACAAAAAAACGATAAGAATACACATGAATCATGCGATAAATATGCTGTGGTAATTCAGTAATAGTAAAACCATAATTAATGCTCAATGGAATAGTCTTACGCCTGCTAGTGAAATAAGTACCTTTAGGATACATACCAAGATAAGGCTTATAATAGAAAACGAAATCTGCATTAACCTTATCAAAAGCATCAGGCTCTTGATCATAATCATAATATTCGTATCCCTTATTTACCAAATACGCCATCAAGATATCCTTCTCCACTGGCTGATTTTTAAACTCAGTCACAATAATGCTTGGTTCAAACCTTGGATGTTTAAGCATTGCCAAATAGAGCAATTCTGTTTTCCATGCACCAAGTTCCTGTACTACAAACAGAACCTTGATCTTTTTCTTCCGCCTAATTATAGGTATACGAAGATAAATATACACCCAGTACACAAAATAAGTTGCCAGATCCAATATATTGGATATAAACAGCTTGACGCCCAAAAACCTACCTGTAAACATATTCTTTATTTCTTTAACTGTGACTTTACAATTGAAGATAATTCAAGGGCTGTCTGATCCTTTCGGATTAGCGCCCAGTACAACAAAACAGATGTCAGGCTACCAACGATGAGTGTCAACAAGCTTGGTAGCCCAACGTATGTTAAAGCATATGCAGGAGCACAAGCAAACAATGCACAGATAAGATACTTGGAGAAATCTCTCACCTGGGCAATATATCCTATATTGAACAGTTTACCTGTATAATAAGTGTTTATGATAAGCGCCACTTGTGCAGTAACCACCTTAGAAACGCAGATTCCTATCACTCCAAAATGAATAGAAGAAATTAGTATAACAAAACAAATAACTTTTTTTACAATCTCCACCTTCAGGAATAAATCAGAACGACCTACTACCTGCAACAATTTCAGATTGACTGTCTGCAAATGGTCAAACATGACAGAGAAAATAAATATCTGTAAGAAAACAACCGAAGGCAGCCACTTTTCCGTCAGAAGTATGATTATGGTTGGTTTTGCCAATGCCGCAAGCAGACAACATGCAAAGAAAATAATTAATGACAACATCCTAATATATTTTGAATAGACGCTGATAAGGTGTTCATGGTCGTCTTGAATCTTTGCCATTATAGGAAATAAGATCTTACCAAGTACACTATTAACAGAATCAACAGGATAGGTGGCCAAACCTGTACCCCTATTATAAAATCCCAAAGCCTCAGCACTAAATGTCTTACCTATAATAGGGTCTGTAAGATTCATATAGATACGATTTATGATGTTGGCCGCAAGTAACTTACTTCCATAATTAAATAGATTACTAAAAGAGTTTCTTGAAAAAATTAATTTAGGCATCCACTTACAGTAAAAATACACAAATGAAAGATTTACTAGCGAAGCTATTATTGTCTGCCAAACGAGAGCCCACACCCCAAAATCCATATAGGCAAGAGTAACACCAACCAAACCCGATATTATACTTGACGCCATGCTCTGCATGGCAATCGCTTTGAAGTTCAAATCGATTGTCAATCTTGCGACAGGAACCGTCATGAGCGAGTTAATAATAACATTCAAAGACAAGACACGCAAAACTGGTAATAGAATTGGCATCTTAAAATATTTTGCGATATATGGTGCACCCAAAATTAAAACTATACAACATATAATCGAAACCACAAGATTGAAATAAAATACAGTAGAATAATCCTCCTCTGTATTTTTTTTATTTCTTATCAAAGCAAGACCAAATCCACTATCAACAAAGGTTTCAGCCATCACAATAAATATCGTTATCATTGCAATAGCACCAAAATCCGATGGAGATAATAATCTCGCCATGATCAATCCAAGTAGAAATTTAATGCCTTGAACTGAAAATTTTTCAATAGCGCTCCACTTAGCACTATGTATGGTAGCATCTTTTATTGATTTCATCAAAATCTAAATTAGCATTTTAAGTATTCAATTTCTCCATTTAGCAAGTTCCAAAGCATCGGGCTGACTTTTTAACACATACACATCCATCGAATGTTACAGCAATTGATATGAAATCGTCCTTGCTATACATAATTATATAATTTTGTTCGCGGCGAAGATAGCCATTACACTCAATAGCCAATTTTTAACTGCTTACAGTAACCTTTTTTAGACATAAAGAAAATTAAACACAAAACATTTTGAGTTAAGAGTAAACCATTTCCTCTATTACTTTCTCCCAATCCCTCACTAAAACCTTCCAATCAAATGATTTTGCCAACTTTATGGCTTCGGCTGCAAGAGAATCAAGTTTTTCAGGGTTTTGTTGTAGATCTTTAACTATCGTCTCTATTTCATCTATATTATCTATCACATAGCCATTTTTTCCTGTAGTAATCCATTCAGCAGCTCCATAATCAGAATAAACAATAGATGGAACTCCCATCGCAGCAGTTTCAAGTGTAACTTTTGGAAATCCCTCTGAATGAGAGGGGAAAATATGTAAATCCATTTCATTAAGAAGTTGTGCCATCTGTACATGATTCAATGTACCATGATATACAACATTTTTTAAATTCAAACGATGTATTTCTGCCACTGCATCATAACCGTTACCTGCACCAACAAGATTGAATGTAATGCTAGGCAATCGCTTTGCAAGTTTCATTATATCATCCACTCCTTTTCGACGCATATCATTTCCAATGAACACAACATTGCTCATTCCGATCCTCTTGCGTGGTTGTGCAACAAACTTATTCGTTTCTACACCAAGATAAATAACCCCGTCAGACTTTATATTCAACAAGCGCTTATTTTCATTCTCCATATATTTTGTAATAGAATAAGTTCTCGTTGTATAATTATACATATCTTTAATTCCATCATCTGACCCAGCAATTCTTAACACGCCCTCATAGGTTGCACCATCTATAACACCTTCAACTGTATTAAACGATTTCTTACCTAACCATTTTAAGCATTTCATACAGAATTCCCAAATTTCACCTTTAGGTAAGTATGCAACATCACACCACATTATTCCGCGAAAAAAGGCAACATAATGCCAATAACGTACAGGACGCCAACAACTGAAAAGTTCTACTCCATCAAGGTCGTCATCCACTGGTAAATTGCCATTAGGAAAAAGCATTGTAGCACATTCAAATTTATCCTTATCAAGGTACTTTGCTAATGCACGACAATTCAAATTTTGCGCATTAATGTAATTAATATACCCTCCAAGAAATACTTTTATCTTTTTAGTCTTCATTGCCTGTTAATATTTTTAGTATTTGTTGCTTGTCAAACGGAGCATATGCACTATCATACCACTCTTTTACAATCTTACAATCGTTTTTATATACTTGCTCATCTGTCATACGCGTTACTACCTCTAATAAACTCATACTTTCATAAAGAGGATAACGATATTGTTCATAAAAAATAGTTATACCATGAGGCAACACTTCATCAACCAAAAAGTAAGTAGGAACACCAAAATTTGCATATTCAAAACTAGTAGTAGAACTCCATGTTATGTGGAATAAAGCTGAAGGAACCAACTCTATTAACGTTTTTGTAGTAAACTCTACAAACGGATATTTTGTAGTGACATCACTCAAATCTACCTCATTATTAAAACGAGGATGGTGTTTCAGCAACACCTTATACCCCCATTTATCCAATTGATCCAAACAGTCATACAACATCTTAGGAGAATGCTTATACCACATTTCAGCATCTGATGTTATTTGTAAAGATATTACAATACACTCTCGTTTTTGATATACAACATCAACCGCAGAATTTCGTATTGGATAACCAACCACCTTTATCCTCTTACATAATTCATCTTTGAACAAAACCCTATCAAAAGCATGTCGGTAAAGCGTTCCCCATAACATTACACGTCTATTTGATTTCGCGTATGAGGGTGCCAATTTATTTTTCTCTACGAAATATCCAGGATGTCCATTAAAAATGATTCCATGCTGGTAGTCATATACAACACCGTTTGGATTTAGCTCAGCTAAAACATTAATCATAGAGTTTGAGATTGTAATATATCTCTTAGCTCTAAACTTATGAAAGGTAACTATATCCCAAATATGAGCTATCTTTGCATCTATCTCTACAGATATTTTTCCTTTATGAGTATGCATTAGTTTACGCATTATTGTCACAATCCAAAAGAAGGCATCTGCTTTCATACACTGAGGATTGCGAGGATTAGAAGTTCCACTATCAGGTTCTTCCATTATAAGATATCTCACCCCATTCTCTTTGCAAACCTCAACTATCAAATCAAAATAAGGATTCGTACCTTTAGTTGAACGATTGAAATGCTGCGGATAATATAGAACTATATCTATTTTTTTACCCAATAAAATGTACTTAGTCAATTGAACAAAAGAGTATAGGATACTGGAAAACATTATAACATTTAAATTACAACTTTACAGTCTTTGTTGGTGCGTACTTATTAAGTCACCATGCAACTACCACTATAAATGTTAGTGTTGATACAAAAGAAATTATAGGATTAACATTAAACAAAGATTGATAAAAAGTAACACTAACAAGCAGTGCCAATCCTTAATACTTTAATGCTCATCAAATTGAGTATATTAACCAATGTTAATGACAATCCCAAGAACTCTACACCGAGATTATCTAAGAAAACTTTACGAGAGAAGAAAGCCAAAACTGCCGTGATAACATAAAATATCACGTTCACCTTGGCATTTTTTATAGATTTCTGTATTCTACTTACCATTAAAATCCTTTTTCAAAACTCAATTATTCCTTGTTGAGATAATGATAAGAGTCTGTGTCACTTACTTTTTTAGCAGGATTACCTGCTACGGTAATTCCAGGTTCATTTATAGAATGTACGACTACTGCATTTGCACCAATTACCACATCACTAGCTATAGTAATATTTCCAATAATTTTTGCACCACTTCCAATAAATACCCTATCCCCTATCTGCGGAGCACCAGGTTTATCATAACGCCCCTGCCAACCAATTGTAACATCAGACAAAATCTTGCAATCCTTTCCTATTTTAGCGTTGAGATGTACCACAATCTTACCATGGACAATATGAAGACCCGAATCAGCACAGTTAGGGTTAAGTTCTATACCTGTAATTGCACGTAATCTTGACAACTTCTTCATAAAATATATGCGTTTCACCCTTCCTATTAATGAAATATTATTACAATTAGTAAAATATTCCAAGTATCTAAGACATTTAGTAAATTCATAGTTATAATCGGGAAATAGCCATTCAACTATCCGTTGTTTCAATGAAGGATACAATACCTTATGTTGAGCCTTACGATCTTCGAGAAGATAATGCTTTAAATCCTGTTTAGACTGTATCATTGTTCTGTCAAATATACTTTATGAATTATTTCACGAAGTTGTTCCTCACCAATGATCATCTCTACAAATTCACGAAACACACCTTCACCCCCCTTTTTGGTAAGAGGCACATTAGCTAGTTGCTTCACATATTCGGGAGCTGATACTGGAACACCGGCAAATCCCACTTTGGAAAGAACATCCATATCATTAAGATCGTCACCTATATAGGCAACCTGTGCCAAAGTGATGGATAATTTCTCACACAAAGTTCTAACAATAGAAAGTTTATCTTTTACTCCAAGATAACAATAATCCACTTTTAATTTATCTGCACGACGTTGTACTATTTGAGTATTCTCACCAGTAATAATCCCCACGGGAATATGAAGATTGTGAGCAAATAGCACACCTGCACTATCATACGTGTTGAACTTCTTTAATTCTACATTGCCAGCATCATAATACATCCCCCCATCAGTCCAAACCCCGTCAATGTCGGTAAGAATAAGTTTCGGCAGCATATTATAAGATGTACTTTGGATAAATTATTTCATTAGCAGGAATATCTTCCTTAACAGCATGACCAATTACTAAATCCTTCTGGCTCCATTTGAAACCATCGCCGGGGCTAAGCATATGTATATCTTCTTCTGTAATAATCTCACCAGCTTTCAATACACGTTTGCTTGCAATAGAACGTTCAAGCTTCTCCTTGGCAGTAGCAACATTCTTATCGATATACAAATCCTCAGTTCCAAGCCATTTTTCTGCAATACGAATGTCCCTAATCATACGGTTTACACCATCAGGTCCCAATGAACCAGCCTGGTCGGTACCTTTCATGTGACGGTCTATAGTGATATGCTTCTCTATAATCTCAGCTCCCATACCTACTGCCACCACAGGAGCTGAAATACCGATAGTATGATCTGAAAAACCTATTGGATACTGGCTATAGTGTTTCTTCAAATAACTGATAGTTTTAAGATTAAGATTATCAGGATGTGTAGGATATTGTGACACACAATGTAATATTGAAATATTGGAATGGTAACGTGTAATCGTGTCAAGAGCATTATCAAGTTCTTGTTTTCCTGCCATACCAGTAGAAAGAATTATAGGTATCTTAGTTTCTGCCATCGCCGCAAGCAAAGGAAGATTGGTAAGATCACGACTCGCTACTTTCAAATAGTCGGGAGTGAAGAGTTTAAGCAATGACATGCAACCTTTAGCACAAAGTGTCTCAACAAAATCGAGACTTTTTTCCTTAGCATACTTATATACTTCATAATGAGCCTCGTCATCAAGTTCAAGAAAGGCACGATGTTCGCCATAAGTACGACCAAATGAATTAGGAGTATCGTAGATACGATTCATCTGTGAATTAGTCAGTTCTTCGTTAAGATCACGCTTAGTCATCTTAACTGCATTCATTGGCTTTAAATCTATACCAAATGTTTCCTCTTTGACAGGACGAGAAATCAATTCGACTATTAACTTTGCCACATCAACAGATCCATTATGGTTTTGGCCAATCTCACCTATAATATAAGTTTCTCCTTTAGTTATCATTTTGAATTTTTATTTATTTGTTGAACCATTGCATTATAAGTATCTGGATGCTCATCGAGATAAGACACAACTTCATCAATTGTAGGATATGGATTTACCTTACAAAGTTCAGCATAAACTTTCTGTGCATTAGCAAAATCTTCAAGCGTATCTATTGTAAGGCGTATATTCGAACGACCTTTAAGACAAATTGGACCTTCAATCCATTCTACCTTAAAAATTGCAGGGTTTGAATATATGTAGTTAGTTACATGTTCATGATAGATTTTCTCACTTGTTAAACGCTGTACCTTCTTTAATGCATCTAAAGAGACATATTCTGCCCAAAAACCAAAATGAGTTTTAATGGAAGGGAAACCGTTAATATCAAAACTAATATACTCAACATCAGCCTTATTTGCAACTTCAACCAATTTCTTAATTGAGTTCAGCTCAAGAAAAGGATTATCAGAGCAGATACGGATGATTCTATCCACTCCATTTGCTTCTGCTGCATCTATAAAACGCTTCAAAACATCATTTTCTTCCCCTCTAAAACATATTATATTACGTTCTTTACAAAACTGTTCTATTACATCATTCTCAGAACCTACTGAGGTGGCAATAATAATCTTTGTACCTGCAATCTGATTTAATTTATCTACAAGCAAATCCAAAATACAATTATTATTATAAAATGGGCGTAATACTTTATGCGGTAACCTAGTTGACCCCATACGAGCCTGAACCAAAAATGCAGTTTTCATGTATTATTTTTTACTTATATAGAATTTATTTCTTTCTCCACACCATCTTATTAACCACACCAGTGTAGCTTTGAATAATCTTCACTACCTTGTTTGCAACATCCTCAACATACACAGGTACAGGTATCCCGTTATCCCCCTC